>ENA-OPZN01000073-OPZN01000073.1-human-gut-metagenome-genome-assembly--contig:-NODE-73-length-40463-cov-5.067756_pt1 | contig 40463 bp, 41 predicted proteins | sample MGYA00242483_ERZ504503 | MGnify/ENA primary metagenome ERZ504503 (study PRJEB26092, sample SAMD00036285) | human gut metagenome | host: Homo sapiens | study: EMG produced TPA metagenomics assembly of... | reverse complement strand
TCCGCGTCCGGCTTCTTCGTCGGTGTCATGTTTCCCCTTGTCCCAGCAGACATCGTCCACCAGCCTTTCCGACCGGCCACACGACCGGCCAGTTAAGGCCAGTTACACACTTCGAGAGACAGTCCCGTTTTCAGCGGAAGGAGAGAAAGGAGAAAGAAGGAATGGAAAGGTGCCATGCGGGCATAACACAACACCGCACATGGCGAAACTATCGAATCAGCCCATCGGGCGCACTGGCATCATAATTGATGTGTACACGCCCGATGGAGCGAATTCAATCGGTCAGACCGATGGTCACTCGACCTCAGCCAGGGCATCAATGATGTAGTTGTTGATGGTGGCCTTGACGGACTCGAGGTGATCGGACTTGGTGGCGGCGATGAGCTCGGACTGCGGCTTGTCGAGGCTGTAGGCTTCGAGGTCGGCCAAGGTGACGTTGCCCTCGTCGATGTCCTTGCCGATGCCGGAGTCGTAGGAGCTGTAGCGCTCGGCCTGAAGATTCTGGATGAAGCCGTCCTGGTTCATCTTGTCGGCAACCAGCAGGCCGGCGGCGTAGGCATCCATGCCGGCGATGTGGGAGCGGAACAGGTCCTCCTCGTAGAAGGAGGTACGGCGCGGCTTGGCGTCGAAGTTCAGACCACCGTGAGGTCCGATGGAGCCGGCCTGCAGGACTTCCCACATGACGGCGACGGTCTCGTACAGATCGGTCGGGAACTCGTCCATATCCCAGCCGATGAGCTTGTCGCCCTGGTTGGCGTCGAGGGAACCGAGGAAGCCGGACTCGCGGGCCACGCGGATCTCGTGCTGGTAGGTGTGGCCGGCCAGGTTGGCGTGGTTGCCTTCCAAGTTCAGCTTGAAGACGTCGGTCAGGTCGTGGTTGCGCAGGAACTCGATGGCGGTGGCGGCATCGAAGTCGTACTGGTGCAGCGTCGGCTCCTTCGGCTTCGGCTCGATCAGGAACTGGGCCTCAAAGCCGATTTCCTTGGCGTAATCTGCGCACATGTGGAAGAACTTGGCGATGTGGTCGGTCTCGCGCTTCATCTCGGTGTTCCACAGGTTCTCGTAGCCTTCGCGGCCACCCCAGAACACGTAGTTCTCGGCGCCCAGGCGCTTGCCGATCTCCAAGCTCTTCTTGAGCTGGCCACCGGCGTAGGCGTAGATGTCGGCGAACGGAGAAGTGGCGGCGCCGGACACGAAGCGCGGGTTGGTGAACAGGGAGGAGGTGTTCCACAGCAGCTTGACACCGGTGGACTTCATATTCTCGTCGATCTTGTCAACGACCTTGTCGAGATTGGCGTTGGTCTCGCGCAGGGTATCGCCTTCGGGGGCGATGTCACGATCGTGGAAGCAGAAGTACTCGACGCCCAGCTTCTGGAACAGCTCGAAGGCGTAGTCGACCTTGGCCAGAGCCTGGTCCATCGGATCGGTGTACTTGTAGTACGGGCGGTGCGCGGTGCCGGTGCCGAACGGATCAACCAGTTCCTGGTTGAAGGTGTGCCACCAAGCAACGCCGAAGCGCAGCCAATCCTTCATCTTCTTGCCGGCAACGACCTTGTCGGCATCGTAGTAATGGAAGGCGAAATCTTCCTTCGGTCCTTTGGCGCGGCCGACGTACTCGATCTTGTCAACATCCCACAGACCCATTTGGGCGCTCCTTTGCAGTAGGCGATATTACGGATTGCAGGACCAATAATAAAACGAACGAACTAAGTTTGTCAAATGATTGAATTAATACGCCGCGTCTCAGCGTGTTGCTAGTCATTGCAATGGTTTTCGAATGCAGTCAAGGCACAGATAGTATGGGCAAGCCAAGAAAGACAACTCAGCCAAGAAAACGAGACTTGATAATTGACGTCACGCAATTCCTCGCCGGCCACCGCTGAGGCCGGCTCCACCACCCGCCAACTCCAACAGCACCACCCCGCCAACACCACCGCCATGGTCATCACCCTGATGATCGGCTCGTTTGTGGCCATCCTCAACCAAACGCTGATGATCTCCGCCCTGCCCACGTTGATGCACGAGTTCGACGTGCCCAGCAGCACCGTGCAATGGCTGACCACCGGATTCATGCTTACCAACGGCATCATGATCCCGATCACCGCGTTCCTCATCGAGACCTTCACCACCCGCCAGCTGTTCCTGTACGCGATGGACATATTTGCAGAATGATCTTGGCGTTAATGCACTGGTGTCCGGTCTGGTGATGATGCCGAGCGGCATCGCCATGGGCATCCTGAACCCGGTGGCAGGCAAGATGTATGACCGTATCAGTGACCGGCCGCTCGCCTTACTGGGCTTCGCGATCATGACGTCTGCGGCTGTGCTGCTGGTCACCATCATGAACACGCACACCGCGGCGGCCATGCGCACCGGAGTGCCGGAAGCGGCGGCATCGGCCATTGGCGTGCGGGCTTCGTTCCGCACGGTCGCCATTGTGTGCGCGGTCTGTTTGGTTGCGTCACTCTTCATTCGTGATCGCGGCCGCCGACTTGGACAGCAGCGTTAGGCGAATCCTTCACCGATTGCTGGCCTTCTTGATCAGCGCGTCCAAAGTACCGGCTTGGCGCGCGGCTTCCACATCTTCCCAGTCGAGACCGGTGTCTTTGGCCCTCCCGTAGAAAAACCGCACCAGACCGGCAAAGTCCGGTTTATATCCGGTTTCCCGGAATGAACGGGCCAGCGAATCACCGATTTGCGGGTCATCAGGCCTTCGTGCCTCATAGATCGGGATGGAACAGGATCGCCACACGCCTCTCACATGTGCGATGCGATTGACGATCATGCCGCCGTGCGCACCATCGTATTGCGAGGCGGCATGTACGTCCGCCACCTCGTAGACACCACCATGAATGATGTCCTCAACTGTCAGACGACCTTTGACCGCGCTGGCATCGCGAATCCAGAACATCGAAGCGAAATTGGTGTCATCAAGTTCGCGAAAATCACGTATCTCGCGTGTGCCGATACGTTCGTCCTTGTCATACATGAATTCGGCCAAGGCTAGGAATGGCGAGATACCTGCGCCCGGACCGTACTGCAATTCGATACGTAAATCTTCGGATTCATTGCCGGTCAGTCCAATACCGCTGACGGCGCAGTCATAGGCAAACCAATCCCAGAACCACCATTCGATCCTTTGCAGCACCTGCTTCGGATACTTTTTGCATGGGTTCAGATTCACTTCGCGATAATATATGCGTCTCGCTTCGGCATAGACGGCGAGATTGCAGCGTTTGAACATCTCGGCTACGTCTTTGGTGTCCAGCATTGCTGGCAAACCGGCATTTTCGGCAGTAGTAGTGATTGCGGTGCTCATGGTGTTTCCCCTTCATGTGATGTGGACGGCGGGCTACGTTGCCCGCCGTGAGGCACACTGTATGACGTTCGTGCGGTGGCTCGCAAGCCCACATGGCGAGATGGTGGATAAGTGGAAAACCCAATGATTCCAAGGGGTATGGAATGTGCATAACAGTGGCTACCGTCGGTGGATAACCGCACTTTCTTGCAGGTTATCCACTGATCGCGCAGCTGTTATCCACCGTCTCTGGGTTATCCACATCGTCTCTGGCGTGTCGTCCACTGTCAGCAGTCGATTTCTGCTTCGTTTGGCGTGTATAAGTGCACGGTGAAGTGTATAACTCCGCGCATTAGGCATATTTGCTACTGAGAAAGGTCCCGAAATCGCCTTCGAACGCATAGCTACACTCAGCAGATGTATTCAGCATGGCAATAGACCCACTTAGGCACCGGCGAATGATTTTCCCTCGCTTATAGAGTCGGCAAAGGCCCAACACCTGTCCCAACGCCGACGCTACTGCACTGGCAGCGTCGGCAGAGGACCACAACTTGGCACAGCAACGACGCTAAAACCGCCCAGCATCGTTACACGTCCAAGTTTTGGCCGCTAACGACGCTTAATGAACGCTTAGCGTCGGCAGCAGGTCACGCACTGGTTCTCCACCGACGGTAACGCTCCTTAGCGAAGCCAGCCCGCCACTCTTTGGCACATCACCGACGCTGAGAGAACCTCCAGCGAAGCCAACCAGCCAACCGCTGGCAACATGACACCACCCACACCCCTCAGACGAAGCCAACCGGCCAGCGCATCGGCACCCCAACACCGCTGAGAACACCCACCCCACCAGTGCACAAAAAGGCTGGTCATAGCGGTTGCGATGTAATCGCATCGTAATCGCGATGACCAGCCTCGGGAGTTGGGCTGCAATGAGCACCGATATGAATCAGATAATGATGCCGTTGCAGTGATCGACTTCATGCTGGATAATCTGCGCAGTCCAACCGGCGAAGGTGGCGTGGCGGGCGCGGAACCGACGGTTCTCGTAGTTGACCTCAATACGTCGATAACGCAGCGTGCGGCGTTCGCCGGTCAGGGACAGGCATCCTTCCTGGGTATCGAAGGCACCGTCCGAAGCGGTAATCACGGGGTTGAGCATCACCGTTATGCGCCCGCCAAGGTCTTCATCCACAAAGACGATGATGCGTTTGCCTACGCCAATCATGTTGGCGGCCATGCCCACGCACCGTGAACGGTTGGCCTCCAGCGTGTCTACGAGGTCTTCGATCACCTGCTCGTCGCGGCCCGGCCGCTTCGGACGGCGTGCGCAAAAAACGACCGCGAAGTCATAATAGGACGTTGCATGCTGGAATCACGCTTCTTCGTGCCAATGGGGGTTCTGGCCGAAGGTGTGACCTTCGGGGTTGTCCATTGCGGCGATATCGGCCATGTCCTGATCATCGAGTTCAAAAGCGGTCAGGTCGAGGTTCTGACGCTGGCGCTCCGGGTTCAAGGACTTCGGGATGGCCACGTCGCCGTACTGGAGGTGCCAGCGCAAAATGGCCTGGACCACGGAAATACCGTGCTTGGCGGCGATACGCTTCAGGTCCGGGTCGCGCAGCATCTGGTTGGCGCGGCCCAGCGGGCTCCATGCCTCGGTGATGATGCCGTGCGCGTTGTCGTAGGCCAGCTGTTCGCGCTGCTGGAAGTACGGGTGCAGCTCAACTTGGTTGACGGCCGGGGTCACGCCCGTATCGCGAATGAGCAGATCAATATGGCCGGGCAAGAAGTTGCTGACGCCGATATGCTTGACCAGCCCACGTTCACGGGCTTCGACCAGCGCCTCCCATGCCTCAACGAACTGGCCTTGGCTCGGGTTCGGCCAGTGGATCAGATAGAGATCGATGTAGTCGAGGCCCATACGGCACACGCTCTCCTCAATGGTGAGCAGCGCCTCGTCATGGGCGTGGTGGCGGCCAGGCAGCTTGGAAGTGACGATGATGTCTTCACGCGGCACACCGGATTCGCGGATAGCGCGGCCCACCACACCTTCGTTCTCATAGTTGAAGGCGGAATCGATGAGTCGGTAGCCTGATGAATGGCGGACTTGATGGCGTCCACGCCGGCCAGGCCGTTGACCTTGTAGGTGCCGAATCCGGTGGCTGGCAGTTCGAGGCCGTCGTTGGCCTTGCGGATCGGAGTGACCGGTGGTTCAAGCATGATAGTTCTCCTGCTTCTCCTGTGATGGCATATCTGTTCCATCATAAAGCCAACCAATCCGCTGCGGGCATACTATTTGACTTCCCTCATTTCCGGCGGGCGGCGAGTGGAGAATCGGAACATGAGCGAGGCGAGGATCACGCCGAGCACGGCCATGCCGGCGAACACCATCATGCTGCGTGGGAAGGCGATCATATACGAACCGGCGGCGTCTGCCCCATCGTTCGCGGCGATGGCCACCACCCACACATTGCCGGACAGCGTCACGAACACCGCGTCCATGATTACGGTGCCCGCGAAGCCGATGATGATGAACTTGGGCGGGAAGTGGCTCTTCAGCACGCCGCCGAATACCGGGCCGATGGCCGGTGCAGCGCAGGTGACCAGACTGACGATGCCGAGCATCGAGCCGCGCTGTTCAAGCGGCGCTTTTCCAGAATGATGCTGGTGATGAGCGACAAGGAGATGCCGGTGCCGAGCGACATGACCAGTCGGGCGGCGAGCAGCATCGGGAAGTTGACCGCGAGCGCGCCCAGCAGTGTGCCGGCGGCGAAGATCACGACGGCCATGATGAACAGGGTTTTGGTGGCGAACTTGCGCACCATGAACGGCGAGCTCGAAATCGATACTGACAGCAAGAGCAGATAGCCGGTGGTGAGCCACTGCACCACCGAAGCGCCGATGGAGAACTCCTCCATCAGCGTGGAGTAGGCGATGTTCAGTGAGGTTTCCGACAGGATGCCGAGGAAGGTCAGAATCGCAAGCGAGACGACCGCGATGACGAGCTTGCCGGAAAAGGGTTGTTTGCCGCCGTGAGGTAGTTGTGTTGCTGAATCAGTCATAATCGTTGCTCTCCTCCATTCATTCACATGCTTTTGCGATGCTGCGCGTCTTCCTGCATAAGCCGCAGGGCTTCGGTCAATGTGCGCACAGTGGTTTCGCATTGTTCCACGGTCAGCCCGCCCAATAGCTGGCTAAGATGCGCATGGTATTCCTCTACGTAAACGCGGCGGATATCTAGTCCACGCTCGGTGAGCGTGAGCGTCACCGCACGCCGATCGGCGGCATCCATATGCTTGACCACCAGACCAAGCTCCACCATCTCGCCAACGAGTTTGGTAACGCTCGGCGTAGTGACGCCGAGAAAGGCGCTGACATCGCTTACCCGTGCGGTGCCGATTTCCTGCCCATTCGTTTCGTTGATATGCCAGACGGCATCAATGACGTGTACGTAGCGCGGTTTCAGGCCTTTGGGCAGTGCCGGCATCAGCTCGGTGATAGCCTTCGCTTTCCAGCAGACATCCAGGAGGCTCCGCACCTCATTCACCGGAAGCAAGCCGGTCTTGGTATCGGTTCGGGAATCGCACATCGCTGGCCCAACCTCCAATTAGTTACCAATAGTCATTACCATAAGTAACTATATGCAGGCTCTAGACAAACCCAACGGCCTGCGCGCCCGTGTCGAGTTCCGTTTCGACATAAAAAAGCCAGGGAATCCCTGGCTTGCAATGCACATATCGCTGCAGATTTGCCGGGACCTATATGTCCCCGGCAACAACAGCCGTATATACGCTACCGATCAGTGCTGCCCTCATCATCCTTGGCACCTGCCGTGGCGGCCTCAGTCTCCTTGGCGTTCCACCCGGCGACGGCATTCCAACCACTCCATCCGATGACCACTAGCAAGCACAGCGAGAAGACAATAGTGGCCCAATTGAACAGCGAGCCATCGTTATTGGCCTCGACCAGTGACTGCCAGAGCCAGATAACGCAGGCCAAGCAGGTCAATGCATACATACGGGAGGTGGAGCGCGCGGTGAGTTTCATGGCGGAAAAAAGTCCTTTGATTACAAGAATGACGGCAGATAACAGTGTGGGATCCGCACCAGCGGCACCGGCACGAATCCCACATCGAGGAGGAGAAAGGGGAAGGTCAGCTCTTCTTGCGCTTGGACATGATGTCCACGGCGACGGCCAGCAGGAGCACGAGGCCCTTGATGGTCTTCACCACGGCGGTGTCAACACCCATGATCGACAGACCCTGGTTGATAACACCCATCACGAATGCACCGATCACAGCGCCCGGGATGGTACCAATACCACCGGTAACGGCCGTGCCACCGATGAAGCAGGCGGCGATGGCGTCCATCTCGAACTCCATACCGGCCTGAGCAGTTGCGGAAGCCAGACGGGAGAGCATGCAGACAGCGGCCACTGCGGACAGGAAGCCCATGTGGACGAACAGCAGGAAGTCCACGCGGCGGGTGTTGATACCGGAGAGGATGGCGGCCTTGCGGTTGCCACCAACGGCGTACACGTGGCGACCGAACACGGTCTTGGTCAGGATGAAGTTGTAGATGAAGACCAGCACACCGACGATCACCAGCATGATCGGGGTACCACCCTGATCAGCGTTACCGGAGGAAGCCAGCAGGTAGGTGACGAAGGCGATGACGACCGCGGCAAGCACAATTTTGAGGACGGTCAGGCTCATCGGCTCGGGCACCAGGCCGACCTTGGCCACACGGGCGCGCTTGCGCAGCTGGCTCCAGGCAAAGCCGACGATGCACAGGATGCCGAGCACAATGGTCAGACCATCGAACGGACCCCACCAGCCAAGGATGTTGGGCAGGTAGTTACGGGCAATGCCACGGAATTCGAGGGAGGTAATCGGCACGGATTCGCCGACGATCACGGTGGCGAGACCACGGAAGATCAACATGCCGGCCAGAGTGGTAATGAAGCCCGGGATGCCGATGACGGCGACCCAGAAGCCCTGCCAGACGCCGACGATCAGGCCGACGACCAGAGCGATGACGATGGCGAGCATCCAGTTGACTCCGGCGCGTTCCATCAGCAGTGCACACACACCACCGATGAAGGCTACCAAGGAACCAACCGAAAGGTCGATGTGGGTGGCGATGATGACCATCACCATACCAATGGCCAGGATGATCACGTAAGCGTTCTGCTGAATCAGGGACACGAAGGAGTTCGGCTTCAGCAGCACGCCTCCGGTCAGGACCTCGAAGGCCACGACGATGACCAGCAGTGCGCCGACAATACCGTATTGACGGGCATTGTTGGCAACCGTGGCCAGCAGGCCGGTCTTTTCTTCTTTCTTTGCAGGTGTTGCAGTTGCGGCGCTCATCAGGCTGCCACCTCCCTTTCCTTGGTCATACCCTTCATCAGGTATTCCTGGGTAAATCCATTCTTCTCAACATTGTCGGTGACGACACCGTAGGACACCGTGTAAATGCGGTCACAGATACCGATGAGCTCGGGCAGCTCGGAGGAAATCACGATGACGGCCTTGCCTGCATCGGCAAGCTTATCGATGATTTCGTAGATCTCATACTTGGCGCCGACGTCGATGCCTCGGGTCGGCTCATCGAGGATGAGGATGTCCGGCTGCGAGATAACCCACTTGGCGAGCAGCACTTTCTGCTGGTTACCACCGGAGAGGGTGGAGACATTCACATCGATGTCATGGCACTTGATGTTGAAGTCCTTGCGGTACTGTTCAACTTCCTTGCGCTCAAGGTTGTCGTCCACAACCCCGCCCTTGCTGATCTTGGTCAGGGAGGCCAGGGACGCGTTCTCTCGGATGTTCTGCAGCAGGTTCAGACCGTTGCCCTTACGATCCTCGGTGGCGTAGGCGAGACCTGCGTCAATCGCGGACTGCACGTTGGGCATCTTGACTTCCTTGCCCTTGACGAACACCTTGCCGGAGATGTTGGAACCGTAAGAGTGGCCGAAGATGGACATGGCCATCTCGGTACGACCCGCACCCATCAGACCCGCCAGACCGACGATCTCGCCGGCATGCACGTTGATGTTCGCATGGTCTACGATCACGCGCTCCGCGTCGAGCGGATGATGCACGGTCCAATCCTCGACACGCAGGTATTCCTCGCCCGGGGTATTGGAGGGGTGGTTCGGGTACAGGTTGTGCAGCGGACGACCCACCATCTTGCGGATGAGTTCTTCCTGGTCGAGCGGCGTCTCCGGCGTCACGTACATCACACCGACGGTCGAACCGTCTCGAATGATGGTGACATTGTCGGCGATGGCGGCGACCTCGTTGAGTTTATGAGTGATGATGATGCTGGTCACGCCCTGCTCGTCACGTAGCTGACGAACCAGGTCAAGCAGGTGGGCGGAATCCTCATCGTTCAGTGCAGCGGTCGGCTCATCGAGGATGAGCAGCTTCACGTCCTTGGACAATGCCTTGGCGATTTCGACGAGCTGCTGCTTGCCGACGCCGATGTCCATAACCTTGGTATCCGGGTCTTCGGGAAGTCCCACACGATCGAGCAGCTTCTTCGCCTCGGCACGGGTCTTGTCCCAGTCGATCACGCCACCCTTGGCCTGCTCGTTGCCGATGAAGATGTTCTCCGCAATGGACAGGAACGGGCTCAACGCCAGTTCCTGATGAATGATTACGATGCCGTCGGCCTCGGAATCATTAATAGTATGGTATTTGCATTCCTTGCCATCAAAGGTGATTTTGCCGGAATAGCTACCGTATGGGTACACACCCGAAAGCACGTTCATCAGGGTCGATTTACCTGCACCGTTCTCGCCGCAGATGGCGTGGATCTCGCCGCGATCGACGGAAAGATTCACATCGGTGAGGGCTTTGACCGGACCGAACGTCTTCGTGATGTTTTCCATCGTCAAGATGGTGTCATTTGATGACATGTCACCACTCCTCGTCACAGTTCTGTGTTCATGGACATGCGGCGCATATCGGCTATGCGCCGCATGTCATTGTGTTTGTTTACGGATTGCCTGATGAGGACTACTTAGTCAGCTCGTCGAAGCGATCCTGGGTGATGTAGTTGGCCGTGACCAGATCCTGGAGGTTGTCCTTGGTGATGTTCTGGGGGTCAAGCAGCTTGGACGGGACGTCGATGTTGTTGTTGTTGAACTTGCCGTTCAGGCCGGAGACTTCCTTGCCCTCGGCGATCTCGACGACCATGTCGTACACGGCGTCAGCCAGCTTGTTCACGTCCTTGAACACGGTCTCGCCCTGCTTATCCTTGGCGATGTTGGCAACTGCGATCTCCATGGCGTCCTGACCGGTGATATACGGCCAGGAGTCGGTGCCCGGCTTCATGTCGGGACGCTTGGATTCGATGGCGTTGATCACACCCTGGGCGATGCCGTCGTACGGAGTGAGGACCGCGTCGAGCTTCTCGCCGTGGGCGTAGGTGGAGTCAAGGATGGATTCCATGTCCTTCTGCGCCTGCTCGGTCTTCCAGCTCATCACGGAGATCTTCTGCCAATCCTCAACGGTGAAGTCCTTGGTCACGCCACCCTGACCGTGCTGGGACGGGGAGACGAGCACGCCCTTCTCGAAGTACGGCTGCAGCAGATCCCAAGCGCCCTTGAAGAAGTACTTGGCGTTGTTGTCATCCGGGGAACCGGTGAACAGCTCGATATTGAACGGGCCGGTGGCGCCATCCTTAAGCTTGAGCTGGTCAATGAGCACGTGGCCTCGAGCACGCCGACCTGCTCCAGCTGGAAGGTGGCGTAGTAGTCGACGGCGTCGGTGTTCATGATCAGTCGATCGTAGGCGATGACCTTGGCGCCTGCATCGCGGGCCTTCTCAACGGCGGGGCCCACTGCGGTGCCATCCTTGGAGGCGACCACGACGATCTTGGCGTCGTTGTTGACCATGTTCTCGATGTCAGCGTTCTGCTGGGCCGGCTTATCGTCGGCGAAAGACAGGATGACCTTGTATCCGGCCTTCTCCAGCTTGGCCTTCAGGTTGTTGCCGTCCTTGTTCCAACGCTCTTCGGACTTGGTCGGCATCGAAATGCCGATAGTGGCACCCTTTTCGATCTTGGCATCACCGCCAGTTGCCTGGCCGCTACGGCTGCCACCACAGGCCGCGAGGCCCGCGCACATGGCAACGCCTGCCACCACGGCGACGATCTTCTTAGTGAACTTCATTTGCTCTCCTTCATCTTCGAGGGGATGGCGAACCCTCCTTGGTCGCCCGAACCTGAGAATAACCTCAGGTTCATCTCATAGAATACCGTATTAAGTTAAGTTGTCAAACTCAAGAAAGCGAATTTCCTGTCGTTTGCGTTCGACCAATGAACGCAATGGCGATTTTTCGCGCATCACAAGGCGACACGCCGAAAAATCCACGCTCTGCGCCTCGCTGTGCCTCATGCCGGTAACGACTACACTGGATTCTTATGGCAACAAGGCTTTTCGGTTCGCAGACCTCGCTTCGCGAGGCAAACCGCGCCAACTTGCTGGCCAGCATCCACAAGTTCGGCGCCATGACACAGGTCGAACTCGCAGAGGTGACAGGACTGTCCACTGCGACCGTGTCCACGCTCGTCCATCAGCTCGTCGACGAAGACCAGCTGGAGACCAAAAGCACCGTTCGCAACGGTCGCAGAGCCACTCTGGTGACCCTTGCACGGCATCAGGGCCTCGGCGTCGGGCTTTGGATCGCGCGACGTCATCTTACGCTTTCTATCGTTGACTTCTCGAAGTCAATCATCGCTGAGCACACGCTCCCCCTGCCGTTGGGCCACAAGGCGGACACAACGCTGGAACGCGCCATGCTGCTCATCAATGAGACCCTGAGCAGCATCGACGCCGAAGCCAGCGAGCTGGTCGGCATCGGCGTGGCCGTGGCCGCACCGGTGGCCACCAGCGACCACACCATAGCGATTCCCGGCATTCTGCCCGGATGGGACGGCGTCGATATCACGTCCCCGTTGCGCACGGCGTTCAACGTTCCCGTATACGTCGATAATGACGCGAATTTCGCGGCATACGGCGAATCCCGTATGGGCGTGGCGGCAGGCAAACGCAATTTCGTATATATCTCAGCCAGCGACGGGGTTGGCGCAGGCATCGTCATCAACGGCGAAATCATGCATGGCGTGACCGGCCTGGCCGGTGAAATCGGCCATATCCAGGTCGACCCGCTGGGTGCCATCTGTTCGTGCGGCAACCGCGGCTGCCTTGACACCGTCGTGGCGGAAAACAGGCTGGTGCAGTTGCTCAGCGTCACACACGGCAATATGACGCTGGATGATCTGGTGTCCTTTGCCAACGAAGGCGACCCCGGTTGCCGTCGCATCATCGCCGACGCGGCCGTGCGTATCGGTCAGGTGGCGGCTGATCTGTGCATCAGCGTGGATCCGGAGGTCATTGTGCTCGGCGGCAAGCTGGCCATGACCGGCGACGTATTCATCCAACCGTTCAATGAAGCGTTGCAGCGCATGCTGTTCCCTGATGCCGTGGCACCCATCGATGTACTCGTGTCATCCCACCCGGACGACAATTGCGCGCTAGGCGGCGCATTATGCGCCATCGAGTTCTCGGTTCGCAATGACGTCAGCCAGTGACCGGTACCAGGAGAAGAGTGATAAGAAGGAACACACCATGAGGAATTCGAGCACACCTCCTCTGCTGCGGCTGGAGGACATCTGTGTGAAGTTCGGCTTCGTCGAGGCGTTGAAATCGGTGAATCTGTCCATCCAGCGCCAGGAGGTCATCGCCATCGTGGGCGATAACGGCGCAGGAAAGTCCACTCTGATCAAGGTCATCGCGGGATTTCTGCAGCCGGGATTCGGCCATATTTATCTCAACGGCGAACAGGTGACCATTCCCTCGATCGGGGAGGCGGACCGCATGGGCATCGCATCGGTGTTCCAGGGGCAGGAGTTCTGCGACAACCTGGACGTGGCCTCGAACCTGTTCCTCGGCAAGGAGATCAATCAGATTGGCATACGCGATGACGATTCGATGAACTCGCGTGCCCGTTCCGTGCTGAAGACCCTGAGCTCGGCGATTCGGGTCGGCTCCCCTATCGCATCCTTATCCGTCGGCCAGCGCCAGACCGTGGCCATAGCGCGCACGCTGCTCAATGACCCGCAGCTTATTCTGCTGGACGAACCGACCGCCGCACTGTCGGTGATGCAGTCGGCGGAAGTGCTCGCATATATCAAGCGACTGCGCTCCGAAGGCCGGTCCGTGGTGATGGTCTGCCACGATCTGCCGGATGTGTTCGCGGTATCCGACCGCATTGTCGTGATACGTCAGGGGCACGTCACCGGCGTGCATCGAACCGTCGAAACGTCCTATGAGGAGATTATCGCCGAAATCGCCGGCGTGACCACCGAACACGAGTATGAGGAAATCGCCGAGAACCCGAAATTCGATTCCATGGTCAGGCAGCGGAAACTCATCGACCGCACTATCAGCGCGGCAGTGAGCCATGGCACCGGCCATGACTCACCATTAGACTAACGCCCCGTTGCCGGAGCGGCATCGTCAGCGCAGAGCCAGGTTGGCGGCACCGATGAGGCCGGCGTCTTGGCCGGCGGTGGCGGCGACGATCTTGGCATGGCCGCGGTAGGCGCTGCCTTCCAGGAAACGCTGGTAGTTGTAGCGGGCCGGCTCCAGCAGAATGTCGCCGACGGCCACCACACCGCCGCCGATCACAAACAGGTCCGGATCGAGCACGGCGGAGACTGCGGCCATCGTGCGGCCAAGCCATTCGCCGATCTTGCCGAATGCGTACAGGCCGAGCACGTCGCCTTCCTGGGCGGCCTGGGAGACCATCGGGCCTTCCAGCTTGGAGATGTCGCCGCCACACAGCTCCATGAGACGCTTGGCATCCTGCGGACGACGGCGCACGGCGGACTTGGCGAAGTTCTCCAGCGAAGTGCCCGAGGTGTAGCGCTCGGCGCAGCCGCGCAGGCCGCAGCCGCAGTGGTCGCCGTCCGGGACCATCGGCAGGTGGCCGAGTTCGGCGGCCATGCCGAAGGAGCCGCGGTACAGCTGACCGTTGATCACGATGGCGCCGCCGAGGCCGGTGCCCACGGTCAGGGCGACCATGTTGGAGCTGCCCTGGCCGGCACCGTGCACGTATTCGCCCCAGCCGGCGCAGTTGGCGTCGTTCTCGACAACGACCGGCACGGCATGGTCGATCAGCGCGCGACGTGCTCGGACAGGTCGTAGTTGATCCAGGCCGGGATGTTGGCGGAGAAGGTGAGCGTCTTGCGGTCGGCGCTCACGTTGCCGGCGGCGGAGATGCCGATGGCCTCGATATCGGTGTGTCCGGCGGCCACAGCCTCGCGGTACACCTCGGCGATGTGCTGGTTGATGGCGTCGGCATCCATCGGCGTGGGGACGCGCCAGCGCTGGATGATGCTATCGTTTTCATCGCAGACGGCGGCGGCGATCTTAGTTCCTCCGATATCAATGGCGAGCGTGGTCATGGCTTACTCCTTGAAGGCTTGTGTGGCGTACGAGACAGCGAAAATAGTAACGAGTTGCCATGACCTCCCATAGCGTATTTTTCATGATTTGTCATATCTCGCGCGCGTTCTGCCAATGTGACCCTGCACACGTTTTTTCACCATTTATAAGCACTGTTAACGCTAACGTTGTCATTCAATAGCAAACGTTGTCATTCAGACTATCGGCGTGTCGAGCAGAGCCCCAAGGCCAGCACGAAACCTTCGGTATTTCCATGCGATACGGCATCGGCATCGACTGAAACAGCTTCCATGCCAGAGTCGAATGGCCATCAAACGACTAAACACCAGACACACATTTTTGGCCTATAACCCCCATATTTTCGCCCTACACCACGAAATACGGGCAAAAGAAACAAAAAAAGCTCCTGACATTTGTCAGGAGCTTGGTGGCGACCCCGGCCGGACTTGAACCGGTGACCTCCGCCGTGACAGGGCGGCGCTCTAACCAACTGAGCTACGGGGCCATCTGTACCTCAATGAAGCACAAGAGGATATACTACAGCATCACTGGACCACGGCGCGCCGCCCGGCGCGTCGCGCCACGGCAATGTCAGGCCCATCCATTACCCCTCCAAGCCATAGCGACGCCCGCCATTCCAGCCCTTCCGATACCATGGTGGGCGGTGGTTTGGCGTGGATTCGATCGTTATGCGGACAGGGCGGCACAGGCCTGACGCGGCGCACCGCGATCCGTGATTCGGGGGGCGTGCTCCGCGCTGCACACAGCGTATCCATCACAAACTAAAGACTGAAGAAACAGCGGAATTCCAACCCCTTTTTAAGGAGTAACTGCACAACATGGCAGAATTCGTATTTCAGATGATCAAGGCCCGCAAGTCTTACGGCGACCGCGTGATTCTCGATGACGTGACCCTGAGCTTCCTGCCCGGCGCAAAGATCGGCGTCGTGGGCCCGAACGGCATGGGTAAGTCCACCCTGCTCAAAATCATGGCCGGCCTGGAGACCGTGAGCAACGGCGAGGCCAGCCTGACCCCGGGCTTCACGGTCGGCATCCTGCAGCAGGAGCCGCCGCTGGACGACACCAAGACCGTGGGCGAGAACATCAAGATGGCGTTCGGCCCGATTGCCGAGAAGGTCGCCCGATTCAATGAAATCGGTGAGGAGATGGCCAATCCGGACGCCGACTTCGACGCCCTGATGGAAGAGATGGGCAAGCTGCAGACCGAGATCGACGCCGCCGACGGCTGGGACCTCGACTCCCAGCTCGAGCAGGCAATGGACGCCCTGCAGTGCCCGGACCCGGACACCCCGGTCAACGTGTGCTCCGGTGGCGAGCGCCGCCGTGTGGCCCTGTGCAAGCTGCTGCTTGAGGCCCCGGACCTGCTGCTGCTCGACGAGCCCACCAACCACCTGGACGCCGAGTCCATCCTGTGGCTGGAACAGTTCCTGCACCAGTACAAGGGCGCAGTCATCGCCGTCACCCACGATCGTTACTTCATGGACAATGTGGCCGAATGGATTTGCGAGGTCGACCGCGGCCACCTGTACCCGTACAAGGGCAACTACTCCACCTACTTGGAGACCAAGGCCAAGCGTCTGGAGATCCAGGGAGCCAAGGACGCCAAGCTCGCCAAGCGACTGAAGAACGAGCTCGACTGGGTGCGCTCCTCCCCCAAGGCCCGTCAGGCCAAGAACAAGGCCCGTCTGGAGCGTTACGACCAGATGGAAAACGAGGCACGCAACAACAAGAAGCTCGACTTCTCCGAGATTCAGATTCCGGCCGGCCCGCGCCTGGGTTCCACCGTGCTGGAAGCCAACCACATCCACAAGCCTTCGGCGAGCGTGTGCTCATCGACGACCTGTCCTTCACGCTGCCGCGCAACGGCATCGTCGGCGTAATCGGCCCGAACGGCGTGGGTAAGTCCACGCTGTTCAAGACCATCGTGGGCCTGGAGCCGCTGACCAGCGGCGAGCTGAAGATCGGCGACACCGTCAAAATCAGCTACGTGGACCAGAACCGTGAGGGCCTGGATCCGAACAAGAACCTGTGGGAAGCCGTGTCCGGCGGCCTCGACTTCATCGAGGTGGCCGGTGTGGAGGTGCCGACCCGCGCCTATGTGGCCAGCTTCGGCTTCAAGGGCGCCGATCAGCAGAAGCTGACTGGTGTGCTGTCCGGTGGTGAGCGCAACCGTCTGAACCTGGCCCTGACCCTGAAGCAGGGCGGCAACCTGCTGCTGCTCGACGAGCCCACCAACGATCTGGACGTCGAGACCTTGGAATCCCTCGAAAACGCGCTGCTCGAATTCCCTGGCTGCGCTGTGGTGATTTCCCACGACCGTTGGTTCCTCGACCGTGTCGCCACGCATATCCTCGCGTGGGAAGGCGACGACGACAACCCGGCCAAGTGGTACTGGTTCGAAGGCAACTTCCAGGCCTACCAGGAGAACAAGGTGACACGCCTCGGCGAGGATGCGGCCCGCCCGCACCGCCTGCACAAGAAGCTTGTGCGCGGCTGAGATACGCCGGCATTAGTGCCACAACGCGCTTTATACGTCGAAAGCCGTCCCTCAGGGGCGGCTTTCCCCATAATTGCCCCATGGCTGCCCGCCCCGCATCCCATAAAATCCCACAGTCGCCTACGGCAACACACCGGCAGCGCAGCAGCAACGTAGCGGCAATGCGCCGCATAACCCACCGTTTACCTTCCAAACAGTCTCGTTACATTTCGCTCCCGGAACTCTTAACCCCCACCGGATAGACTGCCAACCATAGGTTGGAATACGATAACCGAATACTGAACACAGCAGAACAAGAATCGAGGAACGCCATGGCTCAGGCAACCACCGTAACTCCATTGGACCATCTGGTGAAGGTGCTGAAGTTGGGCGAGCCTTCCGCTTACCGCAATCACACATATATCAATGGCGAGAGTATGTACTTCCCCACCGGCCGCGTCTACGGTGGCCAGGTCATCGCCCAGTCGGTGATCGCCGCGTCCAAAACAGTGGGCCCTTCACGCCTGCCGCATTCGGTGCATGGCTATTTCATTGCCGCCGGCGATATTCGTCAAGACCTGCTGTTTGACGTCGAGAACCTTCGCGACGGCCGCTCGTTCTCCGCTCGTCGGGTCAACGTCACCCAAGCCGAGGGGTCGATTCTCACGGCCATCGCCTCCTTCCAGGAGACCGGTCAGGAGGGTGTGGAATTTGCCGATCCGATGCCGGAAAACCTGCCCGATCCCGAAACGTTGACTTCCGCCAAGGAACTCATGCAGCCGTTCGCCGAAAAGTCGCCGTTCGCCAATTTCTATGTCGAGAAATCGCCATTCGATATCCGCCACGTGACGCCGACCGTGATGCTGCGCGCAGACAAGGATTCCGCCGAGCATGATTCCGGCAAGCAGATGGTGTGGATGAAGGCCGATGGCCACGTCGATGTGCCGCAGGTCATGCATCGTGCGATGCTGGCACTCGGCTGCGATCAGGTGATGATGGAGCCGGTGCTGCGCCGCGCCGGACTGTCGATTTCCACACCGGGCATTTCCTATGCGTCCATCGACCATTCGATGTGGTGGTATCAGGATATCGATATCAACGAATGGCATTTGTATGTGCAGGATACGCCTATCGCCGCGCACGGGCGCGGACTCGGCATCGCCAAAGTGTATGCGCAGAATGGCGACTTGGTGGCGGCCATCGCTCAGGAAGCTATGGTTCGCGTGCCGCAGGAATAGCGGGAATCGGCTTGGCCGATGGTGTGGTTTTTTCTTCTTCTCTCCCCCAGTCGGCTACGCCTACAGCCCCTCGTCAGAGGGGGCTTATCACGGATTATCTTTTGTAGGCCTGGGCTATGTCGCTACGGCGCTTGGCTTCCTTGATTTTCGGGTTTTCGGGGCCTTCGTTCGGCGGTAACTGGCACAACCATTCGCCGATAATGCCGATGATCATGTCGGCGATGCACACCACGGCCGCGATTGCACACTCGGTGACGGCGTGTGCATAGAATCCGCCTCGATATGGCTCAGGCTCATCACAATCTGACCGCCATACCAGCCGGCAAGCGTTGCGCCCGCCAATCCCAGTGCCTTAGACAGCACCAGCGTATACACCGCGATAGTGGGATTGATGAAGCTATGCGGACGCTTCTTGGGGTCGGTATTCGCGTATTTATGCACTTGCAGGGCCAAGATCAGCACGATAACGCCCAGCACGGCCAGCAATCCGGTCACAATCCAAGGCGCACCAATCAGCGACAGTCCCGAGCTTTCGCCGTAGGAGGCCAGACCGATACCCGCCAACAGGCCCAGCACGGCACCGATCACATACTGCCACCATGGTGTTCGCCGTGTTTTCATGTCCGGCCTCCTTATCGTTGCGTTGCTGTTTGCTGTTTGCGAACGGCCCTCGCGCCTGGGCTGTTCATCTTGATTTGGTTTTCGTCACTGCCGTGCCCGGCTGTTCGAGGCCGGATACCGGTCCGTCACCGTCTGGTTTCTAGCCTACCGTTCGTAACTGGTTCTGCCATCAGCTCAACTGTTCGACAGTATCCAGTTGTCCGATAGCAATCCGACCTGTCCGGAATCCGGTGCCATGGCCAAAAGGAAGGCCACCGGGTCGCCGCCCAGAGAAGCATTCGGGTCCATATCCAGCCAAGGTGCCAATACCGACGCATGGTTACGGGCCGACGGCCAAGGAATGCTGCAGTTGGGCTCGTCGGAAGTCACGCCTTCCATGTCGACAAGGTCAAGGTCGACTGCCAGATCATGAACACTTTCGATGCTGCCCAATACGGCAATCAGGTCGGCGGGAGGCAACTTGGTTTCGATTTGGATGACCGCGCTCATCGCGTCCGGGCCGTCGAAATGGCTGACATGGTAGAGCGACGAGATGCCCTGTACCTGATTGCCAGGAACACTGTCGATGGAAACGATGGTTTCGCGGAACAGCCGTTCGGCATCCTGCGAGGTGGAATCCAGCGAAATAATCGCCTTGCGTGAAACGGGTGCCGACTCCGACGCTGATTTTTGCTTGACTGCATGCCCGCCGAGCATCCAGTCTTCGCTCTCGAGCTGCACGGCGTTACGGTCCGGTGCGGCGGCCAGCAAATCGGCTACAGGCCCCTCATGGGCTCCGGCGAGTTTGGCGTTCGGATTCAATGCCGCCCAGGGAGCCAGCACAAACGCACGCTGCCAAGCACGCGGATGGGGCAATGCCAGATCCGGATCCGCGCTGGTGATGCCATCAAAGTCGATAATGTCCAAGTCCAACGGCCTGGAATCCCAATGATTCTCACGAATTCGCCCATGGTTCGCCTCGATGCTTTGCAACGCGGCGAGCAATTCGTGGCTGCCCATTGTGGTTTCAAGCTCCACCACGGCGTTCAGGAAATCCGGCGTACCGTCGGCCATGCCCCACGCGGCCGTGCGGTAAAGCGGCGAAATACCGGTCACCTGTGTGCCAGGCAACGCGTCAATCTCCCGAACGGCGGCTCGCAAGGTGGATTCCACCTCGCCCACATTGCCGCCCAAGGCCACCACCGCGTTATGGATGGCATGCTCTTCAGCAGTACGTCCATTATCGGTGGCACGCACGCGCGAGATGGAGACCGATACATCTGCAAAAGCCACGACGATGGGTGCGTGAGGCTTGTGCACGGTGACGTCGATGGAGGCGACGGCCGGCGCATCGGCAAGAATCTCGTCCGCGATACGTTGGGCCAGACGCTCGATCAGGTCCACATGAGGGCCTTCGATGACAGCCGTGATGTCCTTGGCCACACGGCCGTAATCGATGGTGTCGTTTGAGATCGTCGGATTGACCGGCTGCGGCCAGATCAAGGTGCAGGGTGACATCCACGACGAAGGTTTGTGGCCGTTCGTGTTCGAAGGCGAGCACACCGTGGGTGCCGTTGGCATGTACGCCGGTAAGTGTGATGGTGTCCATTGGTAAGGCTTTCTGCTTAAATGCTCCCCTCAGTCGCCTTCGGCGCCAGCTCCCCTCGTCCGAGGGGAGCCAAGGCCTAGAAGCAACCAAAACGGGGAGCCAGGGGAATCATGCGTATTCGCGCCAGGTGTTGCCGGCGATGACGGCGGCGCGGCTTTTGTCCACGTCGTGTACGCGCACGGCCCATGCGCCATGTTCGGCGGACAGGGCGGACAAGGCTGCGGTCACGTCATCGCGCTGGGCCATGATCGGCCCATCAGCACCGGTAGCGCCCGCCTCGGTAAGCATCGCCGAGATGAAGCGTTTGCGGGACTGGCCGATCAGCACCGGATATCCAGTGGCGCGGAAGGTCTCGAGTCCGGTCAGCAGCGGCAGGTTGTGCTCGATGCCAGGCTTGGAGAAGCCCAGGCCCGGGTCGATGATAATGCGCTCAGGCTTTACGCCGGCGGCCAGCACACCGTCGACTTGGCGCATGAGTTCGTCGTGTACGTCGGTCAATACACCGTGCTCGTAGACGGAGGTGTCTTGATCGGGGTTCGCGCCCTTGGAGCCGGCGAGCCAACCGCGCCAATGCTGCACGATGTACAGGCAGTCGTGGTCGGCGACCACATGCGGCAGTTCGGCATCCAGCGTGCCACCGGAAACGTCGTTGATGATCTGGGCGCCCTCGCTCAGCGCAGCGGCGGCCACGGATGCGCGCGTGGTGTCGATGGACAATATGGCACCGGCCGGAATCAATGTCTTGACGGCACCGGTGATGCGGACCAATTCGTCGGCCTCGGACACGCGCTTGGCGCCGGGGCGCGTGGATTCGGCGCCGATGTCGATGATGTCCGCGCCGGCGGCCATCATGTCGCGCCCGTGCTGTGCCGCCTTGGCCGGGTCCAACCACAGGCCGCCGTCCGAGGACGAATCCTCGGTGATGTTGAGCACACCCATCACCATGGTGTGCGTAGTGTCATGCAACGCCTGCAAATCAGTCATTATGTTTCCCCTTCTATGTAGGTCCCAAGTGAGCTCCCTATGATGAGGGAGCTTAGTAGACACTATTTATCCAAAATGAGGCTCATGGCTTCGGCTCGGGTGGCGGGGTTGCGTAGCAGACCGCGCACCGCAGAGGTCACCGTGCGGGCGGAAGACTTCTTGATGCCGCGCATAGACATGCACAGGTGCTCGCATTCGGTCACCACAATCACACCACGTGCGCCCGCATACTCGACCAGCGCGTCGGCGATCTGCTGGGTCAAACGCTCCTGCACCTGCGGCCGGCGAGCATACACCTCGACCAGTCGGGCGAGCTTGCTCAGCCCCATCACCCCGTCCTTGGCGGGAATATAGCCCACATGGGCCACGCCGTGGAACGGCAGCAGGTGATGCTCGCACACCGAATACAGTTCGATGTCCTTGACCAGCACCAGCTCGTCGGTATCCACGTCGAAGTGCTTCTCCAGTACATCGGCCGGGGAAGCCTGCAGACCGGCGAACAGCTCGCGGCACGCGCGGGCGATACGGTCAGGTGTTTCCACCAGCCCCTCGCGCTCGGGATCCTCGCCAATCGACTTCAGGAACAGACGTACGGCCTCGCGCACGCCTTCCTCGTCGTATGTGTGTTTCTCCCGATGGCAAGACTCTATATATTCGTTCATCTCATCTCTCCCTTGTCATTGTCCACAACGACGTCGGCCTGGCCTGCGTACGTGAGAAACCACATGAACAGGTCGGGCCGAATCGTCATCGTGTCTACTCTTCCGGCTTCATGCCGACCGAGCGCTTGAGGCTTTCGGGAATCTCCACCGGCGGCTTGTCCGAGTCGGGGCGACGGTCGTTGGACAACCACACCGGACGAACCGGAGCCTTCTTGATCGGCGCGAAGATCGCCGCAAGTTCCTTCTCGTTCAGGGTCTCCTTGACCAGCAGCTGGCGGACCAGCTCGTCAAGGATCTCGCGGTTGTCGTTGATGATGGTCCACGCCTCGGTGTGCGCGGTCTCCACCAGCTTGAGCACCTCGTCATCAATCACTTCGGCGGTGCGATCGGAGTACTTGCGCGGCTGCAGACCGTCCATCACAGTGGTCTGGTCATCGTCGGAACCCCACTTGATGGCACCGAGCTTGTCGGAGAAGCCGTATTCGATCACCATCGTACGGGCGATGTTCGTAGCCTTCTCGATATCGTTCGAGGCACCGGTGGTCGGGTCGTGGAAGACGATTTCCTCGGCGGTGCGACCGCCCATCGCGTAGGCCATCTGGTCGAGCAGCTGGTTGCGCGACTGCGAGTAGCGGTCGGAGGTCGGCATGACGGCGGTGTAGCCGAGGGCGCGCCTCGCGGCAGAATCGTCACCTTGGTCACCGGGTCGGTGTTGTTCAGGGCGGCGGCCACCAGCGCATGACCACCCTCGTGGTATGCGGTGTTGCGCAGCTCTTCCAGAGCCATGCCCTTGGACTTGCGCTTCGGTCCGGCCTGAACACGGTCGATGGCCTCGTCGATGGCGCGGTTGTCAATCAACTGGGCACCGGCACGGGCGCACAGCAACGCGGCTTCGTTGAGCACGTTGGCCAGATCGGCACCGGTGAAGCCCGGCGTGCGCACGGCGACCATGTGCAGGTCGACGTCCGGTACGAACGGCTTGCCCTTGGCATGCACCCTCAGAATTGCCTCACGGCCTTCCAGATCAGGGGCGGCCACGCCCACCTGACGGTCGAATCGACCCGGACGCAGCAGAGCGGGGTCAAGCACGTCAGGGCGGTTGGTGGCGGCGATGATGATGAGGTTGGTGTCGTTGTCGAAACCATCCATCTCGACGAGCAGCTGGTTCAGCGTCTGCTCGCGCTCGTCGTGGCCACCGCCCATGCCGGAGCCACGCTTGCGGCCCACAGCATCGATTTCATCGATGAAGATGATGGCGGGGGCGTTCTTCTTGGCCTCATCGAACAGGTCACGCACACGGGAGGCACCGAGACCCACGAACATTTCGACGAAGTCGGAGCCGGCCATCGAGTAGAACGGCACGCCGGCCTCGCCTGCGATGGCTCGGGCCAGCAACGTCTTACCGGTGCCGGGAGGACCGTACAGCAGCACGCCACGCGGAATACGAGCGCCCAGCGCCTTGTACTTGGACGGATCCTTGAGGAAGTCCTTGATTTCCTCGACTTCGGCCACGGCCTCGTCTTCACCGGCCACATCGGCGAACTTGGTGGTGGGGGTCTGGCCCTCGAGCAGCTTGCCGCTGTTTTTCCTGCCGCCCATGCCGAGCATGCCGCCGGCACCGCCCATGCGACTCATCAGGAACCAGAACAGGGCTAAGACGATGACGAACGGCAGAATCGAGGTGACGAGGTAGCTCAGCATGCTGGTCTGCTCAATGTTCGAGGTCCAGCCCTTTTCGAGATCACCGTTCTCCACGGCCTTGGCCACTTGGGCGCCCTGCGCGAAGGTGTAGTAGAACTGCACGTTCTTGCCGTAGTTGGTCACCTTGCCGGTGTCGGCATTCTTCTTGGTGTAGTCGTTCTTCAGCTTAAGGCGGACGACCTGCTTGTTGTCCGTAATCTCGGCGTACGTGGCCTTGCCTGATTGATCAGCGCGAAACCATCTTTGGTGTCGATGGTTTTGGTGCCACCGCCGGCGAACATCTGGAACATCAGCACGACCATGACCACGAGCACGGCACCCCATAGCCAAGGGGACTGCCATATCGGGCGGTTCTCGTTGTTGTTGCCTTTGCCATTGGTCCCGTTATTGCCACGGTTGAACGGGTTGGTGAACGGGTTGCCGTTGTTACGGCTGTTGTTCGGGTTCGGATTATTGCCGTTACCCGGCCTTGCGGGAAGCTCATGCTTGCACTCCTTGGTAGACGGACGGCTTGAGGACCGCGATCGAATCGAGATTGCGGTAGCGTTCGTCAAAGTCGAGGCCGAAGCCGACGACGAACTCGTCCGGAATCTCATAGCCGGCGTACTTCACATCAACGTCCACCTCTCGGCGGGAAGGCTTGCTCAGCAAAGCGAAGACCTCCACGGAAGCGGCACCACGACGTTTCAGTTCTGCGACCAGCCACGCGAGCGTGTGTCCTGAATCAACAATATCCTCCACAATCAAGATGTGCCGTCCGCGAACATCGGCGGACAAATCCTGCCTGACTGTGACCTCACCGCTCGACACTGTGCCCGAGCCATAGCTCGACAGGCTCATGAAATCGATCTGTACAGGAATGCTCATGGCCTGGGTGAACGCGACCAGCGTATTCACGGCCCCTTTCAGCACCGCAACGAGCAGCGGATTCTTATCGCGGTAATCCTCGCTCGCGAGAGCAGCCATCTCGTGGATCTTGGCATCAATCTGTTCTTTGCTGACCAGCTCGTGGTCAATATCTTCCTCAACGTCAGCGATTCGCATGCGCTCCATCTTGGCACACGCGAATGACGTGTTTCTTGCGATTGGCTGAATAACCTCTGGGAAGTGAGACGCCGCCTTGCCCATGCCAATCGACGACCAGCCGGTCGATGGCGGCAATCTGGGCAGCACTGGCGTTCACACCGGCTTGGCTCAGCGCGTGAGCGATGACCCGCAACCGAATCGCCTCTGGCTCACGTGCAATACGTTTGACGCTGATCATCAGGCCGATGCCATGGCTCGAATCGTTGGTATCGCCTGCCACACAGGCTCGTGGCGCATCGGTCGATACCGCTGCCGACGATGCCGGCCAATCAACTGCCGCAACCGCCTCCCCCATCACCTCGTCGGATCGCTGATCCAGATACTCCTTATCCATTCTGGCCAACCGTGCGCTTTCGGCGAAATGGCGGGTGACATTGAATCCAGCGAATCGTTCGATGGCCGGCAGCAGGTCGTGACGCACCCGCGAGCGCAACGGATAGTCGTTCGGCAACTCGCCGTCTACCGCATCGCCATTGGTGGGGTCATCCCAATATTCCACACCTAAGTCTTCACAGATACCGGTGGTTTCGGCTCGAGTAAGGGTAAGCAGTGGCCGCGCAAAAGTCGCGCCACTGCGTGTGAGACCTGCGGCATGCCAGCCAACGCATCCACGCCTCGACTGCGCAGCAGGCCAATCAATACGGTTTCCGCCTGATCGTCCATAGTGTGGGCCAACAGCACGGCAATGGCACCCGATTCATGCGCCGCGGCGCACAGCTCGTCATACCGGGCCTGCCGTGCGGCCGCTTCGAGGCCCTCGCCGCGCGCTGTACGGTTGCGTTGCGCATGATGACCGGGCCCAGTCCCAACGCGCGGCAACGATCCGCGGCCTCGCTGGCGACCCGTTCGGAGCCTGCCTGCAAGCCGTGATCCACAATCACGGCACCGCAACGCACGCCCATGGACGTGCATACGATATGGCTCACCGTAGCCAGTGCCATCGAATCGCGCCCGCCTGAACAGGCCACGAGCACGAGCGGCGCATCGGCGGCAACGGCATGGTCCCCATGCTGCGCGAATTCGGGAGCCTGCACATCGCATAGTTCCACGGCACTCAGCGTTGCGCGGACCGCGCCTACGGCCTTGCGCAATCGTGCGGAATATGCCATGTACTCACCACCTTTTTTCTGGTTATAGGCACTCGTGCGTTTATGGACGTTTACGGCCTTTGTAGCCCTTGATGGCCCTTGATGCCTCTTTTACAGCCCCGCGAGCTTGGTGATAAACGAGTCGATGGCGCTACGCGCGGCGGCATAATCCTCAGGATTGTTGACCACCACGGCAAACGACAACGCTCCCCCATTGGTGCGGGACACATTGCCGGCCATCGACGTAACCGTGCCGAGGCTGCCGGTTTTGACGCGCAGCAGACCAGCCACGGCATCATCCGTATACCGATCCTGCGCCGTGCCCACCAATCCCGCGATGGATAGACCTTCCGCGCCGGCCGCGCCGCTCTTGGTGGTCAGATTACGTTGTTGGACGGCCGCCAGCGTGCGTACGGTGAGCCGGGAGCCGGGAGACAGGCCGGAGCAATCGGCCATGGTCAGACCGGATGTATCGAGACCGAGATCGTTCAGAGTGGATTTGACCGCCTCCGTGCCGCCTTCAGGACTGTTTGTCGCTGATTTCGCCAAAGCGGTGAGTCTGCCGAACTCCTCGGCCAGCGTATTGTCCGAATGCCGTAATGTGTATGCCATGATTTCGGACAGTGTTGCCGAACTCACCGAAGCCAAAGGCGTTTCGCCGGATGGAGCGGTGTTTGCCGTCACGTCTCCGGTAACGGCCACACCGTTCGATTGGAGCAGTTCGGCGAATTTCGTGGCCACGTCGCTGGCGGTGTGCTGGGACAGTTCCGGGTATCCGGCCGAATCATCGGGGTCGGCCGGCGCAGGCGTATCGGCGGTGTGTTGGCGGCCTCCATCAATCGCCATTGATGAGACCGGCGTGAAGTAGACGGTGTAGTCGCTTAAAACCGCGCCACCTTCCGACAGACCTGCGGGAATGCGTGAGTCGCCGAATAGGGTGTCGTCGTACTCGAGATTGACGGAAGTGATGCCTCGCTGGGCGAGCGCGGCCACGGTGGCCTTGGCCAAGGTGTTCAGACCGGCACGTCCGTTGGTATGGTTGGCGTCGGAATCGCCTGCAGACAGCAGCATGTCGCCATTGCCTTTGAGGGTCAACGTATTGGTGCCGTCATCGGATTGGGTCAGGAACACTTGGGTATCCAAGGTGGATGCCATGTTCAGGGTGGATGAGGCGGCGAGCGCGGTCAGCGTTTTCAGTGTGGATGCAGGCTCGCGTGGAGTGTTCGACTCATGTTCGGCAGCGACGGTGCCTTGGGCGTCTTCAATGATCACCGACGTATCGTTTCCCACGCCTTGCGCGGACAGCAATTCGTTGACCAGCGCAGAAGCGGCCGTGGAATCAATGGCCTTGTTCGTGTTCAAGGTGCCGGCGACGGTGCCGCCTGATTTGGCGGTGGCCGGATCGGCAAAAACAGGTGCGGTGACGGGCTTCAACGTCAACAATCCGGGGGCCACGTCGGTGATGTCGGCGGCGCAGTACCCCGTGAACAGGGCGATGGTGGTCAGTGCGGAAATGATGACGGTCAGTGTTCGGCGATGCGATCGTTGGGTCCGCCGTTGCGCTTCACGTCGCTGACGGCGTGATACCGCTGTAGATACCATCGTGCTCCTTATGCCAAGGCAATCATTTCTGCAATGAGGCGAACGAGTCGAGTGTTGCCACAATCGAGAGCATTCGCGCATCCATCAGCTTACCGCCCAGCCATGTCCCGAGTGCCAGAATGCCGATGCCATTGGCCAGCGCGACCGGAATAATCGCCAGCCACATGCCGCCTTCGGCTCCTGTCAGCAGCATGACCAGCGCCACGATGCCAGTGGGCAGCATGAGCAGCAGGCTGCCAAGCATGTAGACGAACGGGAAGAAGCCTTGGGCCATGGCGCGGCCTTGAGGCGCGGAGAACGGCTTGTCCATTGAGGCGACCGGGTACATCAGTACACAGGAGGTGACTTCGGCCACGCCCAGTCCGCTCAAGGCGACGCCCATGCCCACGGCGAGGAAGATCAGGCCGGTGACGAGGTCATCGGGCTGCGCCCAGCGGCCGGTCAGTGCGCCGACCAGCACGATGCCGGCGAGATAGAGCAGCACCATGTAGACGACCATGATGCCGACGTAGACGCGCACGCGGCCGATTCTGTCGGTCCGGCCACGCACGCCGGCGATGACTTCCATGGTGAAGCCGCGGCCGTCATATGCGAGCCCGTTGCTTTCCACCACTGACATGAACCAGCCACACCAGATCAGCGACTGCCAGACGACCGCGCTGATGCCGTGCGCCTGGAAGGCGAAGATGATCAGGAACAGGACCGGCATGGCGAAGGTCATGGCTTGGCGGGGGTCTCGTTTGAGATAGGTGATCAGGCGTGCGGAAACCGCGCCGGATGCCGAATCGGGCATCCATGCGAATGCGCCGATGCCTTTGGCGGTCTCGGACGGACTGTTTGCGCCGATGGTGAGCCGTTCATGTCTCAGACACCAGGTGCAGACGGCGAAGCAGACAATCCATGTGACGGCAAGGATGGCGATGCGGGCGAGCAGCACCGCCCAGGCTCCGGTAAGCGCGTCGAACGGTAGTTGGAAGGCCGCGCCGAACGGCGTCCATGCGACGATGGTGGTCGCCGCGCCCCAGGTTTCGGTGTTGAGGCTGAAGGCCACGCCGGAGTTGACCAGAATGTTCGGCAACTGACAGATGATAACGAACGTCAGCACGATGAAGATATAGAACGCGCCTTTGCCGCGTTTGCTGGTCACCAGCGTGGTGGATAGGGCGATGAGCAGTTTGGAGATGCTCATCATGGTGATGACGGCCAGCACTGCGGCGAGGAGGGAACTGATGATTACGGCTGGTCCCATATGCCGATAGGCCAGTGTCCAGAGCATCAGTGAGGCCACGCCGGTAAGGGCGGGGATGCCGGACAGGCCGGAAAGCAGCAAGCCGAATTGCAGGTTGCGGTCGGCGATGCCGTAGAGTGCGAATTTGCGTGGGCTCATGGTGGAGCCTTCGCCAAGCATCATGAGCTGGATGAAGCCGATGAAGATGGTCATGGTCGCGCCGACCAGCACGACGACTATGTTGACGATGCCTCCGGAACCAAGGATGTTCAGCGGAAAGCCATCCGCGTTCACGGTGAAGGGCGGCAGTATGCCGATGAACCATGCGAGCACGCCGGTGCCGATGATGGTGCCGGCCGCGAGTACGGCGGAAAAGACATAGGCGACGGTCTGCCACGCCGATTTTCGCAGGGTGGCGAGCGTGAGCGTCCAGCGCAGGCGGACCAGGGTGATGGCGCTGCTGATCATCGGCGGGCCTCATCGGTGGGTATGGCGGGCGTGGCGGTTGTAAGCGGAATGGGCTGGGACCGGCTGGACCGAAGTTGGTGCTTGGGCTTGGGCTTGCCCGCCGTCGAGCCATGCGAGATGGGCGGCTTCGTGACGGCCGCCGACCAGTTGCAGGAAGCGGTCTTCGAGTTCTTCGCCGGCGGCGACCTCGTCCACCGTGCCGGCCGCGCACACCAGACCGTTGTTGATTACGGCCACATGCGTGCACATCTTTTCGACCAATGCCATCACGTGCGAAGAGATAATCACCGTGCCGCCGGTCTTCGCGTATTCGATGAGGATGTCTTTGAGGTTGGCGCTGGACACCGGGTCCACGGATTCAAACGGCTCGTCCAGGACCAGAATGCGCGGGCTATGAATCATCGCGGAGGCCAGGCAGATCTTCTTGGTCATGCCGGCCGAATAATCGGTGACCATCGTGTTGGCGGCCCCGGCCAAGTCGAAAGCATTGAGCAGGTCCTGGGCGCGACGCGTGGTCTCATCGCGGCTCATGCCGCGCAGCATGCCGGAGTAGACGAGCAATTGCAAACCGGTCAGTCGGTCGAAGATCTGGTCGGGCTGGGGCATGACGCCGATCATGCGCTTGGCCGTGTTCACGTCGCTCCACACGTCATGGCCCAAAATCATGGCGGTGCCGGCGTCCGGTACCAATAGACCGGTCACCATATTGAGCGTGGTGGTTTTGCCGGCGCCGTTGGGGCCTACAAGTCCATAGAACGAGCCGACCGGAATATCGAGCGCGAGTCCGTTGACGGCGATCTTCCGGTCGAAGTGCTTGAACAGGCCGCGAATGGACACCGCCGCATTCGGATTCGGCGGCCATGCTTGTGGCTGCGGTTGCGACGGCTGTGCAGGCGCGGGGGCGGCGGCTGGCATCATCGGCGGCTGAAATCCGACATTCCTTTGAGTATTGTCTAAGCTCATACATCCACTCTACCCCACCAGTCAACCCTCAGCGAAGCAAACCCCGGGTTGCTGTTGGATTGCCCCGCTGAGCGGCTCCGGACTAGCGGACTCGGTCAACCCTTATGCGCGATGGGCTTCCACTGGGCTTTGGCGAAGATGGCCTGGAAGGAGATCGGCACGTAGCTGAGTATGTAAATCGGGAAGCTGAGCACATAGGCGAGCAGCTCCTTGTTCGTGGCACCGATCTGGTCGCGCTCGACAATGATGGTCAATGCAGCCAATGCCATCAGGCCCAACACCGATATGATGATGCCGCTGGACCAATCGGCCAGCGATTGCAGCTGGCTCGGCCAACTCACGAAGCCACACGCGGCGAACAGCAAGCCCATCACCGCGCGAATCGCGCCCAACACGGTAAACGGACACAGCATCAATGTGAAGTCGATGCAGGAGAAATCACGTTCGCGAACCGCGCGTTTCAGCAATGCCGAGCCATAATAACGGAATACCTGCAGGAATCCCTTGCTCCAACGCAAACGCTGACGCCAACTTTGCGAGAAGGTAACCGGCTGCTCGTCGTAGAGGATCGCAGTACCGCAATAGCCGATGCGGTCGCCATGCAGAATCGAATCCATAGTGAATTCAAGATCTTCAGTGAGCAGATGGAACTTCCATCCCTTGTTCCGCTTCATCACCTCGCGGGAGAACATGAATCCCGTACCGCCCACATGGCAAGAGGAACCGAGAATCATACGCGAGTTAGACAGGAATCGCGATTCACGGATGAACCACAGCGCAGAACCAGAAGACACCCAGTTATCCGCCAGATTCACCGAATTACGGTAGCTGGTCAGAATCTTGAATCCGGAGCAGAACGCCTTGTTCATTTCCTCGAAGTAGTGCTTGTCCAGCTTGTTATCGGCATCGAACACGAAGTAGGCCTCATAATCATCGGCCACACCGATGTCGAGCATATGCCCCAACAGATACGTCAGCGCATATCCCTTGCCAACCAGCTCAAGATTGTGGCGTTCCACCACATGGCAGCCCAAAGACCGCACCACGTCGGCGGTGTTGTCGGTGCAGTTGTCGGCCACCAGCCAGATGTCGATGAGGTTGGACGGGTAGGTCTGATCGCGAATCGACCCAATAAGGTTGCCGATCACTTTTTCTTCGTTGCGCGCGGAGATCAGCACGGCATACCGGTTGGTCATCGGGGCGTCGGGGAAGCGCACGGGCTTGGCGAACAGGGACATCACGATGCACAGTCCCTGATATATCATGCCGGCACCACCGACGATTACCAGAAGAATATCGAGTACGGAAAGCAGGGTCATCAGCGCCACCCCGCCCTAGGATTGCTGGAGGCAGATTGATCAGACTGCTTGGTTTGCTTGCGTTGCTTGGGCTGCTCAGACTGCTGCGTATCCGCGGCACCACGCTGCGGAATCGCCACGGTGGCGGAATCGTCCAAATCGGATTCTTTCGTCTCGTGTGGCGGAATCGCATAGATCTGTTCCTGCAGCAAACGCAGTTCCTCATTCATCGGCACACGGCTGGTGGACCCCTTGGCCGCACGCGGCATGTGCTCGCCGATCGGCTGCAGCACATGCTCGCCGAACGCTTCGGACGCCTCGACGATCTTGGACTTCTTCTCCGGAGTCGGATCGTTCATCAGTGGTGAGTCAATCAGCTCATAGCGCTTGGTGTACGCACGGAAGATGGCCTGCAGCGATGCGGTGACCGGCAGCGCCAGGAACGCGCCAAACGCGCCGAACAGCGAGCCGAACGCCAGCACCGCGAGGAAGGCGACGGCCGCGTTGATATCCATCGTGCGCTGCGAAATCCTCGGCGAGAGAATCAGGTTCTCGATCTGCTGGTAGACGATGATGAACACCAGCACCGCCACGGCGTACGTCCACCCGCGGTTGCCCCAAGCGAACAGCACCGGCAGCGCACCGCCGATATAGGTACCGACCGTGGGGATGAACTGGGATACCACGCCGCAGAACAGGGCCAACGGCAGCCAGTAGGGCACATGCAGGATCTCCAAGAAGATGGCGGTGCAAATGGCGTTGATCAACGCCAGAATCGAACGGGAGAACAGGAAGGACGAAATCTGGCCTTGGGCCACGGTCCACACCAGCAGGAATCGACGCTGCGTGTTGGGGGCCAGCCACTGGCAGAAGGAGCGGCGCAGCTTTGGGCCGGCGGCGGAGATGTAATACGTGGTCATTACCACGGTCATGAGGTTCAGCAGGAAGGAGAACAGGCCACCCACCGTACTCATGGCGGTGCCGGCGAAATCGGTGACCCACGAGGTCTGGATATTGTTGAAGATTTCCATGCCAAGATTGCTGATCTCCGGCATCTTGAACGTGGCGTGCTGGTCCACGAACTCACGAATCTGCCCATACATTGCCGGCAAACCGCGGACCATGGCAATCATCTGCTGTACAAACATATTGCCGAACAGCGTGAGCAGCACACCCACGACCACGGCCACGCCCACCAAGCTGACGGCGGAAGCCACGCCACGCTTCCAGCCATGAGCCACCAGCGCCACCACCAACGGTTCGACGGCCAGCGCCAGGAACAGCGAGATGATGATGTCGAGCACTAGATAGGAGATGTCGCCCCACGAGCGCCAGCAGAACATGAATACGATGACGGCAAGGGCCACATACAGCAGCGCGCGGCCGAACCATTCCGGTGGCCTACGGGAATCTCCCTTGGCGGGGAACAAAGTACCAAAGTCGATACGATTCTCGTCGTCCGGGTCTGCCCCGGCCTCTGCGGCACCGGTTCTCAACGTGTCGGTGCTGTTTACGTTTCGCACGCGTTCGCTCATGGCTCCCCATTGTAGCGAGGGGTTTGAAGCTCGGATACGCCGGCGGCGTACACCCGCTTTTCTATTGTTGATGTTATGCTCAACGTTTCGATCATCATCCCAGCGTGGAACGAAGCCGAACGCATCCGCGACTGCCTGCTGAACGCCACCCGTCAGACCATCATGCCGCATGAGGTGCTGGTGGTGGACAATCGTTCTACGGACAACACCTGTGCGGTTGTCGAACAGTTCATTGCCGAACATCCTGAGGCCCCGGTCAAACTGTTGCACCAGAACGATGAACAGGGGCTGATTCCCACCCGCAACTTTGGCCTGAACGCCGCGACCGGCGATGTGCTGGGCCGTTTTGACGCCGACTGTATGATCCGGCCTGACTGGGTGGAGGTGGTCTCCGGCATCTTCACCGAAGACCCGGCCGCGATGGGTGCCACTGGTCCGGTGATGTATTACGACATGCCCTCACGCCATTTCGGGTTGAAAGGCGACAATTCCTTACGCAAGCGAATCTACCGTGCCGATGGCGGCCAGCCGCTGCTGTTCGGCTCGAATATGGCCTTGCGCGCTTCGGCCTGGCATCAGATTGTGAATGAGGTCTGCCGGGATAAGGCCGATGTGATGCATGAGGATATCGATATTTCCCTGCATCTGATGGGCAAGGATCTGAAAACCGTGTACTCGCCGCGCATGATCGCCGCGATGAGTGCGCGACGGATGGATACGTCGTTGAGTTCGTTCCTGAGCTACATGCGACGTTTTAAGAATACGTTTGATGCGCATCCGCAACATACGCGCACGCATAAGCCGGAGGTGTTGTTCACCGCCATGTATCCGGCGATGCATATGTTCTACCCGGTGTGGCAGAAAGTGCTGAATTCCGCGGATATCAATCCGGCTGAAGCCGCGTGGATCAACGAGCAGATGGAACTGGCGGAGGCGCAAGGCAAGCAGCTGTACGACGAGACCCCCACCGACGAAGTCTACGACGAAAAGCACGAAAAGTAGCTAGATATACGAGCCCCCTCTGCTTATGCAAGCTCCCTCTGATAAGGGAGCTGTCGAATGAAGTGAGACTGAGGAAGAGACTGCGACGCAGTCGCTAAAACATTGAATCGGACGCAGGCCGATACCTATTATTCAGCGGCTACGCCGCAACTTCTCTCCCTCAGTCAGCTACGCTGACAGCTCCCTCATCAGAGGGAGCTAATGTTTACTGTCATTGACTGATCACATCAGCGACTTGTAAATCGCGAGGATGTCCTCTTCGGTTGCCTGACGCGGGTTGCCGGGGGTGCACACGTCGTTGAAGGCATCGTGAGCCAGCGGCTCAAGGTCGGCCTCGGTGGCGCCCACTTCGGAAATCGTGGTCGGGTTCTTCAGATCCACGGTCAGCTTGTGGACGGCCTGCACGGCCTCTTCGCGCACCTTCTCCAGGTCGCCGGTGTAGGCGTCCTCAACACCGAACGCATCGGCGATGTCGCGGTACTTCTCACCGGTGAAGTCCTTGTTGTATTCCATGACCGGGGCCAGCAGAATACCGTTGGCCACACCGTGGGCCACGCCCAGACGGCCGCCCAGCGGGTGAGCCATGCCGTGCACCAGACCGAGGCCCACGTTGGAGTAGGCCATACCGGTGATGTAGGACGCGTAGGCCATCTGCTCGCCGGCCGGAATGTCGCCGTCGGCGGACTTGGCCAGGTTCTTGGCAATCATGCGGATGGTCTGCATGGACAGGCAGTCGGACAGGCTCCAGGCACCCGGGGTAATGTAACCCTCGATGGCGTGGGTCAGGGCGTCAAGTCCGGTGGCGACCTTCAGGCCGCGCGGCATCGAGTCGGTCAGATCCGGGTCCACGAAAGCGACGATCGGGATGTCGTGCGGGTCGACAGCCACGAACTTGCGCTTGTTGGCCGTGTCGGTGACCACGTAGTTGATGGTCGTCTCCGAGGCGGTGCCGGCGGTGGTCGGCACGCCGAAGATCGGGACGGACGGGTTCTTGGTATCCGCGACGCCTTCCAGAGAAAGCACGTCGGCGAACTCCGGGTTGGCGGTGATGATGCCGATGCCCTTGCAGGTGTCTTGCGGGGAGCCACCGCCCAGGCCGATCAGGAAGTCCGCACCGGACTCGGCGAACTTGGCGACGCCGTCCTTGATGCACTCGACCGGCGGGTTCGGCTTGACGTTGGAGAACACCTCGTACGGCAGGCCGGCCTCATCCAGAACCTTGGTGACCTTCTCGGCGGTGCCGGTCTCCAGCAGCACCGGGTCGGTGACGATAAATGCCTTGGTGAAGCCGTGCTGCTTGGCGACGGCCGGAATCTCCTTGATCGCGCCACGTCCGAAGTATGCAGTCTGGTTGAAAATCATGCGGTACACCATAGGGGCTCTCCTTTTGAGCTAGTGTCTTAACTGGTGGTCCACTCTGTCTTTGAGTGGTCCAACGGTTCCCCAGTCTACTCCGCGCATGAGCATTCACCTGAAAACACGCTGAAAGAACAACACTGAAAATAATGGCAAGAAATGGCGGAATTCCGCACTTGTCGAAGTATTGTCCATTGACCAAACCAGTTCCATCGCCCGAAATCTCAACGATAAGACCATTTTCCGGAGTCATCTGACGCTCTCCGAGAAACTCGTCTCTCATCCGCTTACTTCGCGCGTAGCGCAATCAATATGCGAGATGCCTAATTCCATTCGTGCTTCATCAGCCGAACGCGAACTGGTTCACCAGATGGTGTATTCAACGGTTTCAGTCTCCTGAAGAGGACTAAGATACCTCGACAGTTGGGGTGATCATCATAAGAGAATGAGGTAGATAATGGCAAATGGCAAGGCTATGACGGTCGGCGAGATGGCGTCCCTGTTTCTCGACCCCGCCACTCCCGTTCGTATCGACGCTTTCGACGGCTCGCATTTCGGCCCGGCAGACGCGGATTTGAAGGTCAAAATCGCCACGCCGAACTGCATGTACCAGCTACTCGCGCACCCGAATGAAATCGGCATCGTGCGCTCATACATTCTGGGCGATTTCGACGTGGACGGCATTGACTACGCCGACCCGTATCCGGCGATGCGCAAGCTGGTGTCGCTGTCCAAATACGTTCGCCCACTCACTCCCACATCAATTGCCCGCGTATCTGCCGGCATCCTGAGCCATGGCTTCAAGAAGCCGCCGGTGCCCGCCACCGAGGGCCCGAGCAAGTTCGCCCGTATCAAGCGTGGCCTGATGCCGCACACCGAAAAGGCCGATTCGGAAACCGTCAGCTTCCACTACGACATGTCCAACGAGTTCTACGCCGACTTCCTTGGATCCTCCATGACCTACACTTGCGCGGTATTCGACAACGAACACATGAGCCTTGAAGACGCACAGGCCAACAAACTGCGCCTGATTCTCGACAAACTGGACTTGCAGCCCGGCCAGCGCTTACTGGACATCGGCTGCGGCTGGGGTTCGATGGTCATCACCGCCGCCCGTCGCGGCATCAAGGCGCTCGGCGTCACCCTTTCCAAGGAACAGGCCGCGTACGCCAACGAATGGATCGCCCGTGAAGGGCTGCAGGATCTGGCCGAAGTGCGTGTGCAGGACTACCGCGAGGTGCCTGAGCACGACTTCGACGGTATCTGCTCGATCGGCATGATGGAGCACGTAGGCGTCAAGAACTACCAGAGCTACTTCGAAGAGATGTTCCGCCTTCTGAAGCCGATGGGCCGACTGCTGAACCACCAGATCACCATCAGCCATGACAAGCCTCACGGCAAGCCCGGTACCGACGAATTCCTCGACCGTTACATCTTCCCGGACGGTGATCTCGGCGGCGCCCGGCCTTCATCGAATCGTGCATCCATGACGCCGGCTTCAACGTGGTGCATCAGGAGAACCTGCGCCAGCACTACGCGCTCACCCTGCATCACTGGAACCAGAACCTCTCCGAGCATTGGGACGACGCGGTCAAGCAGGTCGCTTTGAACGCGCCAAGGTATGGGGTATGTACATGGCCGCCTGCGCTCTGAACTTCGAGCTCGACGGCATCCAGATCCACCAGTTCCTGTCCGTCAAGCCGGATCGCGTGGGCCACCCGAACGGCAAGTGGTACCCCCTGCGCCAATGGTGGCAGGCCTGACTCCGTTTCTGTGGGACGGCACGCGGTTTTTACCATTGTTCATCTGCCGTCCCACACGATTCTCTTCGCACGCGCATTTCGCGGGTGCTTTTTCTGCAATACTGACTCTATGAGCGCCACAGCCCCGAACTACAACCACACTGTCACCGCCTGCTTCGTGGGATACATCACTCAGGCGGTAATCAATAACTTCATGCCATTGCTGTTCGTCACGTTCGCGGCGACGCTCGGCATCGACATGGCGCGGCTTTCCGCCCTCATCACCGTCAATTTCGTCACCCAACTGGTCGTGGACGTGCTGGCCGGCAAGTTCGTGGACCGCATCGGATACAAGCCGTGCATTATCGCCGCCCACCTGGCCGCTCTTGCCGGACTGCTGGCGTTGGGCCTGCTCCCCACCCGCGTGCCGGACCCGTATCTCGCGATTCTGGCGGCGATTTTCCTCTACGCGCTCGGCGGCGGACTCATCGAGGTCATGGTCTCCCCCATCGTCGAGGCCTGCCCGAGCGAACACAAGGCCAAGGCGATGAGCCTGCTGCACTCCTTCTACTGCTGGGGCCAGCTCGGCACCGTGGCCATCTCCACGCTGTTTCTGTTTGCGTTCGGCACCGGCTCATGGCCGGTTCTCGCTTGCTTGTGGGCGATTGTGCCTGCCATCGGCATCGCGATGTTCGTTGGCGCTCCCATGCCGCGCATTGTGCCGGAAGGCACGGCGACCATGCGGTTCGCCGACTTGTCGAAGAAGCCGGTGTTCTACCTGATGTTCCTTATGATGCTGTGCGCGGGCGCGGCCGAACAGGGCATGAGCCAGTGGGCCAGCGCGTTCGCCGAGTCCGGTCTGGGCGTGACCAAGGTGATTGGCGACTTGGCGGGACCTACCGCATTCGCCCTGATGATGGGCCTGTCCCGCACGATTTACGGAGTGCTGGGGCATCGACTGGATCTCACGGCATTCATTGCCAGCAGTTCCGTACTGTGCGTGGCCATGTATCTGACCGCAGCCCTAACCACGGCACCGGTACTGGGTCTGCTTGCCTGTGCGCTCACCGGTTTTTCAGTGGGTATTATGTGGCCCGGAACGTTCTCGATGGCTGCAGACGCCATGCCCGGTGGCGGTACGCTGATGTTCGCGCTACTAGCCGTGGCCGGCGACCTCGGATGCGCCGGCGGCCCTGCCGTAGTGGGACTGGTGGCCTCTGCCAATGGCGACAGTCTTAAGACCGGGTTGCTGTTCGGATCGATGTTCGCATTGGTGCTGTTGGCGTGCGTAGTTGCGGCGAGGAAGACAGTTGTTGGCGAACGCGAGCCTTTGCATTGACCGGCCAGCCCGCCATTTTGGCCTATAACCCCCGCCGGAGTAGGTACGCGACGGACATGCAAAAGCCCCGCACAAGGCGGGGCTTCATTATGGTGGCTCCGAACGGCGTCGATCCGTTGACCTAGCGATTTTCAGTCGCTCGCTCTACCAACTGAGCTACAGAGCCATGAACAGTCAAAAACCCGGATAATCCGGGCTTCATAACCATTCCAGCGACCCCGGCCGGACTTGAACCGGTGACCTCCGCCGTGACAGGGCGGCGCTCTAACCAACTGAGCTACGGGGCCATTGTTCTCACTTGCGTGAGGCAACAGATGTATATATTACTGAAATTCGCCAGTCATGCAAACTTCGGCGTGTTCCGCATAATTTCAAGGTTTTTGCTATCACCAGCACGCGAACACGTCTGCCACAAACATCCACAAAACGACGAAGGGCGCGACCGGAACCCCGGCCACGCCCTTATGGACGAAAAACGCTTCGCGGCATCCACCGCAAAGTGACCGTCAATCTCAGTCAGCCTGCTTCCAGGTGTCGACGTCGATGTGGTGTTCGGGGTTGGCCTGCCAGGCATCCCACGCGGACTTGACGATGTCTTCCACGTCGTACTTGGCGTGCCAGCCCATCTCCTCGTTGATGCGCTTCGGGGAGCCGATCAGGTGCGGCGGATCGCCGGCGCGGCGGGCCATGACAGCCTCGGCGAACGGCAGACCGGTGACCTTCTTGACTTCGTCGACGATCTGGCGCACGGAGGTGCCTTCGCCGGTGCCGACGTTGAAGGCGTCGTACTTGCGCTCGTCACGGTCGAGGTACTTGAGGGCGGCGATGTGGGCGTCGGCCAAGTCGGAGACGTGGATGTAGTCGCGCACGCAGGTGCCGTCCGGAGTCGGGTAGTCGTCGCCGAAGATGGCGGGAGCCTTGCCCTGCTTGAGGCGATTGAACAGCATCGGGATGAGGTTCAGGATGGCCGGATCCTCAAGCTCCACCGGACCGCAGCCGGCCACGTTGAAGTAACGCAGCGCGCAGAAGCGGATGCCGAACGGCTGCTCGCAGGCGCGTGCCATCCACTCGCCGAACAGCTTGGTCTGGCCGTAGGGGTTGATCGGCAGCATCGGGACGACGTCCTCAGGCACCACATCGACCGGCGGCACACCATAGGTGGCGGCGGAAGAGGAGAAGACGAGCTTCTTGGCGTTCTTGGACTGGGTCACGCCGGTGAGCACGTTGAGCATGCCGTTGATGTTCTGCTGGTAGTACCACAGCGGCTTCTCCACGGATTCGCCGACCTGCTTGCGAGCGGCAAAGTGGATCACGGAGTCGACGCCTTCGGCATCGAGGATTTCGGCCAAACGCTCACCGCGCCCGGGGCGGCGATATCCATGCCGTACAGGCGGGAGCCTTCGATGCGAGTGGGCTTGCCGTAGCTCAGATCGTCGACGACAACGACCTTTTCGCCGGCCTGATGGAGTGCGTGAACGACATGCGCGCCGATGTAGCCGCAGCCGCCGGTGACGAGAACTGTCATAGTTGACCTTTCCTTGTGCGGGTTGCAAGTGTCGGCCGTGGGGAGTTCAGCGGCTGTTCACTTTTGGTCCGCTTTGTTACCTTTTGAAACAATTTGAGTATATCACACGAACATAATCGCACAAAACGGTGGTGTCGTCCGGCAATATCTGCATTCATTAG
>ENA-OPZN01000072-OPZN01000072.1-human-gut-metagenome-genome-assembly--contig:-NODE-72-length-40744-cov-4.829308_pt1 | contig 40744 bp, 48 predicted proteins | sample MGYA00242483_ERZ504503 | MGnify/ENA primary metagenome ERZ504503 (study PRJEB26092, sample SAMD00036285) | human gut metagenome | host: Homo sapiens | study: EMG produced TPA metagenomics assembly of... | reverse complement strand
AAATAAAAAATCTCCTGTTTCAGCCTTAGTTTACTCTAATGATATGGCTAAAAGCAGGAGATTTTTATACTATAACTTATAAATTATAAGTATGTCTGTCCAATTTCTCTATTTTGAGACAGCCTCTGGAAGAGCATATACAATTATAAATCAATATATTACTACAAAAGCAAACTTAAAATTTCATTTTACTTCAAAAGACGTAACTCTTTTGAAACCGAAAGTGTATATTTTTTCTTTCCTAACAACTACCCTACAAGGAGCCGTAGCCGTATACATCCATTTTCCATCTTGCTTCAACAGCAAAACATCAGCAGGTACATCTGTCCGGATGCTCACTCCATCTGCTTCCAGCTGTGTACCGTTGCCCAGGAAAGCCTGAAGAGCCTCTCCCTTTTCCGACTGACGGCACATCGCATAGCCTGCACGGGCCTGCAACTTTTCCAACTTGCAGTAGTGTGCATTCTCATCCGACGACAGAATCCAGTCGACATTTCCATTGGTCAGTGCCACGCGTATGCCGACATGGCTGCCCTGCTGTTCGCTTTTTACCTGCGGATAATCGACCGACGCAATGCAGGAAGGTTCTTTTACGGTAGAAGGTTCATACACCGCTACGAAAGGACGGTTCCAGGCTTCTCCTTTCTGGCGTGCCACGAAAGTGAGCGTAGGCTGGTCCTTAATGGAATACGGCATATCCTTGATGCGGCTCAATCCTTCCGTCATGGGACTCAGGGCTGAAAAGATTTCGCGTCCTTCCTCCCCTTTCATCCAGAGGTTCATCGTAATATCGTCCTTGTCGGGCATCTGGATGGTAAATCCGACTTTCACGTCTTTGCTTGTCACCGCCCGCTTCTTATTATATATATAGGAGTAAGCATACAGATGGGCTCCGGCAAAGGCCAGTTCCTGCGTAGGCTGAAGTCCGAGTTCGCTGCCGTCGGCCGCTGTCAGCGTCATCTGCTGTCCTAAGTTATGATAGAAATAGTCGTGCATCTTGTCGCCGCCTTCTACTTTCCGACTACGGAATATATCGATATAATAACCTGCAGAATCGCCTACGTTGACAATTCCGTTAAGACGGGTCTGGTCGGCAAAAGTTTCCGGTTCGCGGAAGTAGACTTCACTGTAAGAAACCGGCTGGTAAGGAAGCCGTTCGCCTGCCGCAGGATACAGGGCACGCAACTTGAAGGAATGATTACTCTTCATGACGGGATAAGAGGAAATGCCGTCCACGCAGACCGTATTATGCGAAGGAAACTGGCTGTAGTATTCCAGGTAATCCAGTCCCTGATACAAGGTTTTGCCGATACCGGCATCCGGACCGAGCACGTATCCTTTGCCATACAGTTCCATGCTGATACCGTTGGCGTGCATGTGATTGCCTTCACTTCCGTTCAGTGACACCATCAGACTGTGACGGGGATTCATCCCGTTACGCTGTACCAGCCAGCTCACGTTCGGAGCATAGAAGGTAGGAGTTACATAGTCGTCAATCTGGCCAGCCTTCACTTTTTCATCCAATACGAGTGGTTTCCCGGCAAAGAAAGAAGTAATGGCTACCGGTGCTTTGCCTCTTTCTGCCACCGGAAGAGAAGAGGACGGGTCGAACAGTTTCAGCATGGCCGTAAACTTACGCTCTTCTTCAGACTTTCCATGGGTACGGGCATTCTGAATCATATAACGGAAAATATCGGTCCGCAGCGTAGAAGGATGCGTATCGCCAAACCCGCAGACCATACGGTTCGGGAAGAGGTATTGCGGCATAGCTTCTACAGCTTTCGGAAGTACCGGAATCTCCTTGGTAAGGTCCATGCCCAGATTCTCATCGAACAAACTGACAAAGCTGGCATAATCACCTACCACCACACTGCTGTAGCCAGGGCACTCTGCCCAAACACCAGTGGCTGCATCGAATCCGTAATCGGCCAGTTTTTTCAATGACCACTGACGAATGGACGACTGGTTCACCAGATAATCGATATAGTACTGGCGTCCTTTGCCGTCAGCATACTTCGCATCATCTTCCAGAATCAGGGCAATATTCATAATGAAATGCGCCTGCAGCAGGTTCCAGTTGTTGTGAGGCACTCCGTTGGCAATGATGTTATCGGCACATTTCTTGAACGCATCGGCATAGATGGTCATCTTTTCCGGCTTTTCTTTCTGCAAGTACGCATAAAGGAAATCATAAAGTGGCACTAAGGAATTTATGACATCTTCATGAATCACCTCAAAGGAAGTCATTCCTACGAGCGTCTGCTGGTGACCATAATTCAAGTCGACAGGCACATTACGATAGTATAAACCTGTCATGTACACATCGAAAACGGAAGCTGCTGCCGTAGCATACTTCTGCTCGCCGGTCAGCCACCAGAGGAATGCCGCATCGCGGGCTATGCCTACGATTTCATTGTTGATGCTTTCAATCATTCTTCCGGTTTTGCTGATGCTCACCCACTCATAAGGATTACCTTCCAGGGTTTTATTAGACAGATACAATCCTCTGGCATCTTCCTGATAGGGTTTCAGGTCTTCCAGACGCGGACGGTTGTAATTGGTGGCATGGCTGCGCGCACCGGTAAACACTACTGTAGGAGCCGGTGCCTTTTCACCTCCGGCATGGTCGTAGTACTCACCTTTTATATATACGTCGGTGGCATGTGTGTTCCAGTACATCAGCAAACGGGAGGACAGCCAATCCGTTCCGCGGTCCACATATTTATCTGTCCGCTGCCGAAGCCGCTCATACACGTCTTTTGCCCAAGGAGCCTTTTTAATCAACTCCTGAGTTTCTTTCTTCCCCTCCTGTGTGGTCAGATAGCGGGGATGTCCTTGCGGAAGTTTCAAGTCCAACCGCCCGGTTTGTGCTTGTACCGCCCCTATAACCACAGACAGGCACAGCCACAGAATCACTCTTTTCATATCTTCTAGTTTTTTATTTTCACAATAACTAATACGAACGAACACGTAAAAATACTCAAAAGTTGACAGAAGTTTTTTACTTTCATCGTTTGCAGAAATGTTAAAAACGAAGGAGAACGAAAAAAAAGGACGAAACATGCTCTAAAACATGGGCTTTTTATTAGTGTATTTTTACACTTATCCGTAATATTGCACTTGAATTAGTGTTACTAATACACTTTGAAAAACGAACAGCATAAAACACGTTTTTGATAACCGCAAAATCAATACACAAATAATTAAAATAATACTATTATGAATTGGAATTCAACTGAATTTATTTGGCTCGACTGGCTGGTCCTCACCGTCGGAGTCATTGCTATTGTGTGGGCTGTTTACCGTGCAATAAAAAAAGATCAGGAAAAGATGAAAGGTGCCGACAGTCAGGACTACCTTTTCGGAAAGGGGAACCCTGGTACATTATCGGTGCGGCTATCTTCGCAGCGAACATCGGTTCTGAACACCTTGTAGGATTGGCAGGTACAGGTGCAAAAGACGGTGTGGGAATGGCACACTGGGAAATGCAAGGATGGATGATTCTTATTTTAGGATGGCTGTTCGTTCCTTTCTATCAGCTATTAAACAACAAAATGGGCAAGATTATCACCATGCCCGACTTCCTGAAATTCCGTTACACTCAACGTACCGGTTCATGGCTGTCTATTATTACACTGATTGCATACGTATTGACAAAGGTATCTGTAACTGCATTTACTGGCGGTATCTTCTTTGAATACCTGCTCGGTCTTCCATTCTGGTGGGGAGCACTCGGCCTTATCTTCATTACGGCTATCTTCACTGTATTTGGCGGTATGAAAGGTGTAATGACACTTTCTGCTATCCAGACCCCTATTCTTATCATCGGTTCATTCCTGGTTTTGTTCCTAGGCTTGAATATGCTGGGTGATGGCAGTATCTCAGAAGGATGGTCACAGATGATGGCTGTTTGTAACGCTGCACACGACGGTTTTGGAACAACTCACATGTTCCACACTGACCCTGCAGACCCTATGTATCCGCAATTCCCGGGTTATGTGGTATTCCTCGGAGCATCTATCATCGGTTTCTGGTACTGGTGTACAGACCAACACATCGTACAGCGTGTGCTCGGACAGACTAAGGGAGAAGATAACCGTAAAGTCATGGCACGTGCACGCCGCGGTACAATTGCAGCCGGTTACTTCAAACTATTACCTGTATTCATGTTCCTGATTCCGGGTATGGTGGCATTCGCGCTCTCACAGAAAACCGGCAGCAACATCGTAATGGACATCACCAACACACATGACACAGACGGTGCTTTTGCTATGATGGTAAAGAATATCTTACCTGCAGGTGTGAAAGGTATCGTAACCATCGGTTTCATCTGCGCCCTGGTGGCTTCTTTGGCTGCATTCTTTAACAGCTGTGCGACATTGTTTACAGAAGACTTCTACAAACCTATGAAGAAAGGCATGAGCGAAAGTCACTACGTAATGGTAGGCCGTGTAGCTACAGTCGTTGTCGTGCTGTTGGGATTGGCTTGGATGCCTATCATGATGAACATGGGTAACCTGTATTCTTATCTTCAAGATATTCAGTCTCTGATTGCTCCTGCCATGGTAGCCGTATTTACCCTGGGTATCTTCTCTAAGCGCATCACACCGAAAGCTGGAGAATGGGGACTTATCGGAGGCTTCCTTATCGGTATGCTGCGTCTGTTGACCAACGTGCTTACCGACTCTGGTAAAGCAGTTATGGACGGAGCGTTCTGGGAATGCACTTCTTGGTTCTGGCAGACTAACTGGCTTATCTTCGAAGTATGGTTACTTGTATTCATCGTTATTATGATGTACGTAGTATCCATGTTTACTGCCAAACCGACATCTGAGCAAATTGCAGCCATCACTTTCACCGGTGATTACAAGAAAGCAATTCGCGAAAGCTGGAATATGTGGGATGTAATTGCCACATTGGGCGTTGTAGTTCTCTGCGCTTTGTTCTACGCATACTTCTGGTAATCCATAGAAACCAACTCATAAAAAGAGGACATGCAAATCAAAAGCCGCATGTCCTCTTCCTTTTTTATAGAAACTACTGAAAAACACACATTCTATGTTGAAAAACATCTAAAAAAAAGAACAAGCAATCGTTTTAAGTGTTACTTTTACACCATAGATAACAACATCAATAATTTCACATGAAAAGCATGAATAAATCTTTCTTAGGGGCAAGTATCATTCTTGCAGTATTGAGCGGTTGTGCTTCCAAGCAAGCCCAGCAACCGGAGCTGACTTTATCAGGCTTGAACCCTGCTAATTTTGAGGTTTCAGCTGAGAATGCCAAACCTATCAAACTTTATACTTTAAAAAATAGCCAGGGTATGGAAGTTTGTGTAACCAATTTCGGCGGACGAATCGTATCGGTCATGGTTCCCGATAAAAACGGAAAGATGACGGATGTAGTTTTAGGTTTTGACAGCATTGCAGATTATCAGAATATTCCAAGTGACTTCGGAGCTTCTATCGGCCGTTATGCCAACCGAATCAATAAAGGGAAAATCACTATCGACAGACAGGAAATCCAGCTTCCGACCAATAACTTCGGACACTGTCTGCACGGCGGTCCTACCGGATGGCAGTATCAGGTATACGAAGCAAACCAAGCTAATGACAGCACCATCGTGCTGACCATGAAATCACCCGACGGAGACAATAACTTCCCGGGAAATGTGACTGCCAATGTGACTTACTCATTGACAGCCGACAATGCCATCGACATCAAATATGATGCCACTACAGATAAGACCACAGTCATCAACATGACCAACCATTCTTATTTCAACCTGAATGGCGACCCGTCTAAACCAGCTACAGATCACCTGCTTTACGTAGCTTCCGACAGTATCACTCCGGTAGACAGCACCTTCATGACAACAGGTGAGATGATGGCTGTAAAAGATACTCCGTTCGATTTCAACACACCGAAAGCCATCAGTGAAGGAGTAACAGACTTCTCTAACGAACAAGTGAAATTCGGTAACGGATTTGACCATAACTGGGTATTGAAAACCAAAGGTGACATCAATCAGGTGGCAGCCAAACTGACCAGTCCGACCACAGGTATCAGTCTGGAAGTATATACAGACGAACCGGGTATTCAGGTGTATACCGGAAACTTCCTGGACGGAACGGTGAAAGGTAAGAAAGGTATCGTGTATCCGCAGCGTGCATCTGTATGTCTGGAAACTCAGCACTATCCTGACAGCCCTAACAAACCACAATGGCCTTCTGTTATCCTGACTCCGGGACAGACTTACCACAGTCACTGTATCTTCAAGTTTACAGTAGAGAAATAACAGAGACCTAAGAAACCAAGTTGTAAAGAACCAAAAGTCACGAACTTCATGACCACATATTATAATCATAATCCCAAATTTTATGTCGGAATCGACTGTATTATCTTCGGATTCGACAAAGGCGAACTGAATCTATTGCTGCTCAAAAGAAATTTCGAACCTGCAATGGGACAATGGTCGCTGATGGGAGGCTTCATCCAGGAAAACGAAAGTGCCGATGATGCGGCCAAACGCGTATTAAGCGAACTGACCGGACTGGAAAATGTATACATGGACCAGATAGGTGCGTTCGGAGCTGTAGACCGCGATCCGGGCGAACGAGTTATTTCACTGGCTTATTATGCCTTAATCAATATCAATGAATATGACCGTGAACTGGTGCAGCAGCACAACGCATACTGGGTAAACATCAACGAATTGCCCGACCTGATTTTTGACCACAATGAAATGGTCGAGAAGGCTCGTGCCATCATGAAACAAAAAGCCTCAAGAGCACCTATCGGGTTCAACCTCTTGCCGGAGTTGTTCACGCTGACACAGCTCCAGAGTCTCTACGAAGCAATTTACGGTGAGCCGATGGACAAACGAAATTTCCGCAAGCGTATTGCAGAAATGGGATTTATAGAGAAAACAGATAAAATTGATAAAACAGGATCACGAAGAGGAGCCTCTCTCTACAAATTCAATGACAAGGCTTATCAGAAAGATCCGAAATTCAAACTTTAAGAATATGCTAGAAGCACTGAAAGAAGAAGTGTTTCATGCCAACCTGGATTTGGTGAAACACGGACTGGTTATTTTCACGTGGGGAAACGTATCGGCCATCGACCGTGAAAGCGGACTGGTGGTTATCAAACCCAGTGGAGTGTCTTACGATGAAATGAAAGCCGAAGACATGGTAGTAGTCGACCTGGAAGGAAACGTGGTAGAAGGAAACTTGCGTCCTTCAAGCGACACACCGACTCACCTTGTACTGTACAAAGCCTTCCCTGAAATCGGCGGTGTGGTACATACACATTCTACCTAGCTACCGCATGGGCACAGGCTGGCTGCGATATTCCAAATATTGGAACTACTCACGCCGACTATTTCCACGAAGCTATCCCCTGCACTGCCGACATGACGGAAGAAGAAGTGAAGGGCGCTTACGAAAAGGAAACAGGAAACGTAATCGTGAAACGCTTTGAAGGTATGAATCCGGTACATACTCCGGGCGTACTCGTAAAGAACCACGGTCCTTTCTCATGGGGTAAGGATGCACACGATGCTGTTCACAATGCCGTAGTCATGGAGCAGGTTGCCAAAATGGCCAGCATTGCTTACGCTGTCAATCCGAATCTGACCATGAACCCGCTGCTGGTAGAAAAACACTTCAGCCGCAAGCACGGTCCGAACGCTTATTACGGACAGAAAAAATAACATAAAAACAAATATCCAACCAATTAAAAACATAAAATCACTATGAACGCATTTGATCAATATGAAGTATGGTTCGTAACCGGAGCTCAGCTCCTTTACGGAGGCGATGCAGTTATCGCAGTAGACGCACACAGTAACGAAATGGTAGCAGGTTTGAATGCCAGCGGCAAATTGCCTGTGAAAGTAGTATATAAAGGAACTGCCAACTCTTCTAAAGAAGTAGAAGCAGTGTTCAAGGCTGCTAACAACGAAGAAAAATGTATCGGTGTCATCACTTGGATGCATACCTTCTCTCCTGCTAAAATGTGGATTCACGGCTTGCAGCAGTTGAAGAAACCGTTGCTCCACCTGCACACCCAGTTCAACAAGGAAATTCCTTGGGATACCATGGACATGGACTTCATGAACCTGAACCAGTCTGCTCACGGTGACCGTGAATTTGGTCACATCTGCGCTCGTATGCGTGTACGTCGCAAAGTAGTAGTTGGTTACTGGAAAGACGAAAACACTTTGTCTAAGATTGCTGTATGGATGCGCGTATGTGCTGCATGGGCAGATTCTCAGGATATGCTGATTCTGCGTTTCGGCGACCAGATGAACAACGTAGCCGTTACAGACGGTGACAAGGTAGAAGCTGAACAGCGCATGGGTTACCACGTAGACTACTGCCCGGTAAGCGAACTGATGAGCTATCACAAAGAAGTAAAAGACGAAGAGGTAGAAGCTCTTGTAAAAACTTACTTCAATGAATATGACCACGATGCTGAACTGGAAGACAAAGCTTCTGAAGCATACCAGAAAGTATGGAATGCCGCTAAAGCTGAACTGGCTCTGCGTGCTATCCTGAAAGCGAAAGGTGCAAAAGGTTTCACAACTAACTTCGACGACCTGGGTCAGACTGACGGAAGCTACTTCGACCAGATTCCGGGATTGGCTTCACAGCGCCTGATGGCAGAAGGATATGGTTTCGGTGCAGAAGGTGACTGGAAATCAGCTGCTTTGTATCGTACAGTATGGGTAATGAACCAGGGATTGCCTAACGGATGTTCTTTCCTGGAAGACTACACACTGAACTTCGACGGTGAAAACAGCTCTATCCTTCAGGCTCACATGCTGGAAGTATGTCCGATGATTGCTGCCAAGAAACCTCGTCTGGAAGTACACTTCCTCGGCATCGGTATACGTAAGAGCCAGACTGCACGTCTTGTCTTCACTTCTAAGGTAGGTACAGGATGCACTGCTACTGTAGTAGACATGGGCAACCGCTTCCGTCTGATTGTAAACGACGTAGAATGTATCGAACCGAAACCGCTGCCGAAATTGCCGGTTGCTTCTGCACTTTGGAAACCGATGCCTAACTTCGAAATCGGTGCAGGTGCATGGATTTTGGCTGGTGGTACTCACCACTCTTGCTTCTCATACGACCTGACTGCAGAATACTGGGAAGACTATGCTGAAATCGCTGGAATCGAAATGGTACATATCAACAAGGATACTACCATCGACAGCTTCAAGAAAGAACTTCGCATGAACGAAGTATACTACATGCTGAACAAAGCTCTTTGCTAATACTTAACCAAGTATATCTTAAAAGTGCTGGACAGAAGATTTCTTTCTGGCAGCACTTTTATTTTTTAATATTGCCTTATTTTTCACTTTAACTAATCGATTTTAATATGAAAGATGCAAAGTCAACCATTGAGGCAGGTAAAGCCATTTTGGGTATTGAGTTCGGTTCTACCCGAATCAAAGCTGTCCTGATTGACCAGGAAAACAAACCTATTGCTCAGGGAAGCCACACCTGGGAAAACCAGTTGGAAGACGGACTCTGGACCTACAGCATTGAAGCTATCTGGGCTGGTGTGCAGGACTGCTATGCTGACCTTCGCGCAAACGTAAAAAGCCAGTACGGCATCGAAATAGAAAACTTGGCAGCCATCGGTATCAGTGCCATGATGCACGGTTACATGGCTTTCAACGATAAAGAAGAAATCCTCGTACCGTTCCGTACATGGAGAAATACCAACACAGGCAAAGCTGCTGCCGAGCTGTCTGAACTCTTTGTCTACAACATTCCGTTGAGATGGAGTATCTCTCACCTTTATCAGGCTATCCTGAACAAGGAAGAACACGTGAAGGACATCACTTTCTTCACTACACTGGCAGGTTACGTACACTGGCAGATTACCGGCGAAAAAGTTCTGGGTATCGGTGATGCTTCAGGTATGCTTCCTATCGATCCTGAAACAAAGAACTACTCTGCCGAAATGATTGAAAAGTTCGACAAGTTAGTAGCTCCTTACGGATACAGCTGGAAACTGACAGACATTCTGCCGAAAGTATTGCTGGCAGGAGAAAATGCCGGTTGCCTGACCGAAGAAGGTGCCAAGAAACTCGACGTATCAGGCCATCTGAAAGCAGGTGTACCTGTTTGTCCACCGGAAGGTGATGCCGGAACAGGTATGGTGGCTACCAATGCTGTAAAACAGCGCACAGGTAATGTATCGGCTGGTACTTCTTCTTTCTCTATGATTGTACTGGAAAAAGACCTGTCAAAGCCTTACGAAATGATTGACATGGTGACTACTCCTGACGGAAGCCTGGTAGCCATGGTACACTGCAACAACTGTACTTCAGACCTGAATGCATGGGTAAACCTGTTCAAGGAATACCAGGAACTGATGGGAATGCCGGTGGACATGGACGAAATCTTCGGCAAACTGTACAACCACGCACTGACAGGTGATGCAGACTGCGGCGGACTGATTTCGTACAACTACTTCTCAGGCGAACCTGTAACCGGTCTGACAGAAGGACGCCCGTTGTTCGTACGTACAGCAGGCGATAAATTCAACCTGGCCAACTTCATGCGTGCACACTTGTATGCATCGGTAGGCGTACTGAAGATTGGAAATGACATTCTCTTCAACGAAGAAAAGATTAAAGTAGACCGCATCACAGGTCACGGAGGTCTGTTCCGTACCAAAGGTGTAGGTCAGAGAGTACTTGCTGCAGCTATCAATTCTCCGATTTCTGTCATGGAAACCGCAGGAGAAGGTGGTGCATGGGGTATTGCCCTGTTAGGTTCTTATCTGGTAAACAATGACAAGAAGCAGTCACTGGCTGACTTCCTCGACGAAAAAGTGTTTGCCGGAAATGCGGGCGTAGAAGTATCTCCTACCGCAGAAGACGTAGCTGGATTCAATGCATATATTGAAAATTATAAGGCTTGTTTGCCGGTAGAAGAGGCTGCGGTAAAATACAAGAAGTAAAAAAATGTGAAATAAATAAGTTATTTCCACTTTGTAATTTACATATAAATGTCATACCTTTGCTCATAATTTCAAAAAGCGGGTGACGTATGCCACTCGCATTTTATGTAGCATACAAATCAAAATTTAGTTATATGAACAGCAAACAAGTAATGAACCACGCTGCTGATAATATTCGTATTTTGGCTGCTTCAATGGTTGAAAAAGCAAAGTCTGGACACCCTGGAGGTGCAATGGGTGGAGCCGATTTCATCAATGTCTTGTATGCAGAGTATCTGCAGTATGACCCTAAGAATCCGAAATGGGAAGGTCGTGACCGTTTCTTCCTGGATCCGGGCCACATGTCACCGATGTTGTACTCACAGTTGGCTCTTATCGGTAAATTCACATTAGACGAATTAAAAACAATTACGCCAGTGGGGCTCTCCTACTCCGGGACATCCTGAAGTAGACGTAATGCGCGGCATTGAAAATACTTCTGGTCCGCTGGGACAAGGACACGTATTTGCTGTAGGTGCTGCCATCGCTGCCAAATTCCTTGCAGCTCGTACGGGTAATCCTACTTTCAATAAAGAAACTATCTACGCTTATATCTCTGACGGTGGTATTCAGGAAGAAATTTCTCAGGGTGCAGGCCGTATTGCCGGACACCTGGGTCTGGACAACCTGATTATGTTCTATGACTCAAATGACATCCAGCTTTCTACAGAAACAAAGGATGTTATCTCTGAAGATACAGCCATGAAATACCGTGCATGGGGATGGAACGTAATAGAAATCAACGGTAACGACTGCGAACAAATCCGTACCGCTCTGGATGCTGCAAAAGCTGAAAGCAAACGTCCGACACTGATTATCGGTAAATGTATCATGGGTAAGGGTGCCCGCAAGGACGACAATTCTTCATACGAACATAACTGTAAGACTCACGGTGCTCCTCTGGGTGGCGACGCTTACAAGAACACTATGATCAACTTGGGTGCTGACCCTGAAAATCCGTTCGTTATCTTCGACGACGTAAAAGAAATTTACGCAAAACGTGAAGAAGAACTGAAGGCTATCGTAGCTGCACGTCATGAAGAAGAAGCTGCATGGGCTGCAGCCAATCCGGAAAAAGCAGCTCAGCTGAAAGAATGGTTCAGCGGAGTAGCTCCGAAAGTAGACTGGGCAGGTATCCAGCAGAAAGCAAACGATGCAACTCGTAACGCATCTGCTACTGTATTGGGCGCATTGGCACAGCAGGTTCCTAACATGATCTGTGCTTCTGCCGACTTGTCTAACTCTGACAAGACTGACGGTTTCTTGAAAAAGACTCATGCATTTGTTAACGGTGACTTCAGCGGTGCCTTCTTCCAGGCTGGAGTAGCTGAGCTGACTATGGCTTGCTGCTGTATCGGTATGGCACTGCACGGTGGTGTAATCGCTGCCTGCGGTACATTCTTCGTATTCTCAGACTACATGAAACCGGCTGTACGTATGGCTGCCCTCATGCAGTTGCCAGTGAAGTTCATCTGGACTCACGATGCATTCCGTGTAGGTGAAGACGGTCCTACTCACGAACCGGTAGAACAGGAAGCACAAATCCGCTTGATGGAAAAACTGAAAAACCACCACGGAAAGAACTCTATGCTGGTACTTCGTCCGGCTGATGCAGAAGAAACTACTGTCTGCTGGAAACTGGCTATGGAAAATACCGATACTCCGTCGGCTCTGATTCTGTCTCGCCAGAACATCAACATGTTACCGGCTGGTACAGACTATTCGCAGGCTGCCAAGGGAGCTTACATCGTAGCTGGTTCTGACGAAAATCCGGATGTTATCATGGTAGCTTCTGGTTCTGAGGTTTCTACATTGGTAGCCGGAGCCGAACTGCTTCACAAAGACGGTGTGAAGACTCGTATCGTATCAGTTCCGTCAGAAGGTTTGTTCCGCAGCCAGAGCAAGGAATATCAGGAAAGCATTCTTCCGGCTGGCGCCAAAGTCTTTGGTCTGACAGCTGGTCTGCCAGTCAATTTGTTGGGCCTGGTAGGTGCCAACGGCAAGATTTGGGGATTGGAATCATTCGGTTTCTCTGCTCCTTACAAAGTGCTGGATGAAAAACTGGGCTTCACTGCTGAAAATGTATATAACCAAGTAAAAGAAATGCTCTGATGAAAACAATAGGACTTGCATCCGACCATGCCGGATTTGAATTGAAACAATACGTGAAAAAATGGCTGGAAGCCAAAGGATGGGAATACAAGGATTTCGGAACTTACACAACCGACAGTTGTGACTATCCCGACTTTGCTCACCCGCTGGCTTTGGCAGTAGAAAACGGAGAATGCTATCCGGGAATTGCCATCTGCGGAAGTGGTGAAGGAATCGGCATCACCCTGAACAAACACCAGGGTATCCGTGCCGCACTTTGCTGGATTCCGGAAATCGCTCATCTGGCCCGTCAGCACAACAATGCCAACGTACTGGTAATGCCGGGACGTTTCATTGACGAAGCGATGGCCGACAAGATTATGACGGAATTCTTCACTACCGATTTTGAAGGCGGACGCCACCAGGCACGCATCGACAAAATTCCCGTTCGATAATCCCCCGCTCCTGCTTCGGAGAGGTTCTATTTGATAGAAATACGTACAAAGCCTGTTTTCCTGAAAAGGGAAACGGGCTTTGTTGTTTTTACTGAAATGTATAATTGTTTCACAAAAAATAATAAGAAATCCTATTCCTACACCGCAGTTAAAAAAATCCCTATCTTTACACATGCTATCTTTAAGAAAGAATGTTTCATACTATAAAAAACTTTGATACGAATCATGAAAAAACTATTGTTCATCTTATTGGCTTGCCTGCCGCTGTTCGGAATGGCCAAGGATAAAAAAGACAACTCTAACCCGAAATATCTGGCTGGAGCTATTACAATGGAGGATGGAAAGGTAACCTTCAATCATGAAATCAAGGCTCCTTCGCTCTCGAAAGAGCAACTCTACAAACAAATGCTGGACTGGGCCAACAACCGTTTCAAATCTGACGGAAAGCTGCAGAGCCGCGTAGTCTACACCAACGAAAAAGAGGGCGACATTGCCGCCTCTGCCGAAGAATACATCGTATTCTCTTCTTCCGCCCTGTCACTGGATCGCACCCGTATCTACTACCAGTATCTTATCAATGTGGCCGATGGGGTATGCCGCATGACCATGACCCGCATCCGCTACTGGTATGACGAGAACCGCGATGGTGGAGAAAAATATACTGCCGAAGAATGGATTACTGACGACATGGCACTGAACAAGAAGAAAACCAAACTGGCTCCTATCTGCGGAAAGTTCCGTCGTGAAACCATCGACTTGAAAGACCAGCTCTTCCAGTCGGCTACCGATGCACTGGGACAAAAGGTGCTGGCTAACGAAACGGCTCCTGCTGTAGTTCCGGCAACTCCTCTGACTCCAGCCATGACCCTGACCGGCGAGCTGAAAGAAGTGCCTGTTGCACAATTCTCGGACAACTGGAACAGTCAGTTGCAGAACGGACGCATTACCCTGACTGCCAACGATGAAGAAATAGAAATCAAGGCCGAAAACTGGGGAGGTTTTGGTAAATTGTTCAACAAAAACGTGGCTTACCTGCTGATTGCACAAGACCGCATCGCTCTTAGTGCCCTGATGGAACAGTGCAGCGAATATAAGATTTCATTCTATGCACAGGGAGACTCTAAACCGACAGCAGTTATCGAATGTAAGAAGTCAATGAGCCAGAAAATGACAGCTGAAGATTTGAAATCACTTAACATTCAAACAGATAGCAACAAGTCATACACCATGTATACAGGCGAAATTACACGCACTCAGCTGCGTCAGTAACCACATAGAAAAACGTCCTTGCGCTTCAACCGAAACACAAGGACGTTTTGTTTTAAACGCTTTGACGTTTTACCTAAAACGCAAGTGCGTTTTAAATGAAACGCTTCGACGTTCTGTTGCAAACGTCAAAGCGTTTTTTTATGCCCGATTTTCAAGCTTGTTTTTATGCCTGACGAAGCTGGCGGTCCATAGCTGCAGCCGCACGGCGTCCGTCACCCATCGCTAAGATTACAGTGGCTCCTCCACGCACGATATCACCACCGGCATAGATGGTCGGGATGGATGACTGCATGTCATCGTTGACAGCAATAGTTCCCTTGCGTCCTAATTCCAATCCCGGAATAGAATTCGGCACAATCGGGTTAGGCGATACACCTACACTGACAATGGCCATGTCAATGTCGAGAGTTACTGTAGCTCCCGGAATGGCAACCGGACTACGACGACCGGAAGCATCAGGTTCACCCAGTTCCATTTTCTGCAATACCACCTGTTTTACACGTCCCTTCTCATCGGCAATGTATTCTATCGGATTGTGCAGTGTCAGGAATTCCACACCTTCTTCCTTGGCATGTTTCACTTCTTCCAGACGAGCCGGCATTTCTGCTTCCGAACGACGGTAGATAATCATCGCTTTCTCTGCTCCCAGACGGCGTGCGGTACGTACAGAGTCCATTGCTGTATTTCCACCACCGATTACAGCCACTCGCTTACCGAATGTCACCGGAGTATCGGCATCTTCGCTGGCTGCATCCATCAGGTTCACACGTGTCAGGTACTCATTCGAAGACATGATGTTGATGGAGTTCTCGCCCGGAATGTTCATGAAGTTAGGCAGTCCGGCACCCGAAGCAACAAAGATTCCCTTGAAGCCTTCGCTTTCGAGGTCTTCCACACTGATGGTCTTACCTACGATGCAGTCCTTCACGAAAGTCACACCCATCTTAGACAGATTTTCGATTTCCACATCCACAATCTTGTTCGGCAGACGGAATTCCGGAATACCGTATTTCAATACCCCACCAATTTCATGCAGCGCCTCGAACACGGTTACATCGTAACCCATCTTAGCCATATCGCCTGCAAACGACAATCCGGCAGGTCCTGAACCCACCACTGCAATCTTGATGCCGTTCTTGGCCGCAATTTCAGGTACTGAAATCTGTCCGCTTTCACGTTCATAGTCAGCCGCAAAACGTTCCAGATAACCGATAGCTACCGCTTCGTGACCCATCTTCAGGTGAATACATTTCGATTCACACTGCTTTTCCTGCGGGCAGACACGTCCGCACACAGCCGGAAGCGCACTGGTCTTTTTCAGCGTACGCGCAGCTTCCAGGAATTCTCCGCGTTCGATGTTCTTGACAAAGCCCGGAATATCAATACCTACCGGGCAGCCTTCCATACAAGAAGGATTGGCACAGTCCAGACAACGCTTGGCTTCTGTCAGTGCCTGCTCTTCGCTCAGTCCCAAGTTCACTTCTTCCTTGCGGCTGTGTGAACGGTATTCCGGATCCAGCTCGTTCATCTTCACGCGCGGAATAGCCACACGTTCTTTCGGCTTCATGCTCTTGCGCAACGCTTCACGCCATTCAGCGTTTCGTCCGGAAGCAGCCTGTTCAGCTTCACAAGCCGAAGGTTTGGTATCCAGTTTATGAATTTCTTCACGCTCAATATCCTTGAAAGCACCCATACGTTTCAGCATTTCGTCGAAGTCCACCTGATGGCCGTCGAATTCCGGACCATCCACGCATACGAACTTCGTCTTTCCGCCCACGGTGATACGGCAGGCACCACACATACCCGTACCATCCACCATGATGGTGTTCAATGATACATCGGTCGGAATATCGTATTTCTTCGTCAGCAGGCAGACAAACTTCATCATGATGGCCGGACCAATGGCAAAGCACTTGTCCACCTTTTCACGTTTGATGACTGCTTCTACTCCTTCCGTAACCAGACCTTTCTGTCCGTAAGAACCGTCGTCCGTCATGATAATCACTTCATCCGAGCTCTCACGCATTTCCTTTTCAAGAATAATCAGTTCCTTAGTACGTCCGGCCAGCACGGTAATGACCCGGTTTCCCGCAGCCTTCAATGCCTGCACGATAGGCAACATCGGGGCCACACCTACACCACCTCCGGCACAAACCACCGTCCCGAAGTTTTCAATATGAGTAGCCTTTCCCAGCGGACCTACCACGTCTGTAATGTAATCACCCACATTTAGTTCACACAGACGGGTAGACGAAAGTCCTACCTCCTGCACCACCAAAGTAATGGTTCCCTTCACCGGATCGGCTGCTGCAATAGTCAAAGGCATGCGTTCCCCCTTCTCGCCTACACGGACAATGACAAAATGTCCCGCCTTACGCGACTTTGCAATCAAAGGAGCCTCAATCACCAGTTTGAAGACCTTTTCGGAAAAATGTTCCTTCTGAAGAATCTTGTTCATAATTCTATCTGATAAGTTAATTATTTAGTTGTTTGTTTCATGAATAAATTGCTACAAAGTTATAAGAAATAATAACATAATCAAATAGATTTCTGCCTTTCAATAAATTTTTGACAAGCATTAAATTATCATTCATACACAATCCTCCTTTTCAAAAACATCTTTTAGTTGTATATACATCTTTTTCAGTTGAAACAAAATAGGCTATCACAAAACACTTTAATAATCAGCAAATTGTACAATTTCACCAACAAAAAAAATCGGTATTTTTACTTATTTATTCCGTAAAAATGACTCTCGTACCAAATTAAAGACTATCTTTGTAAGGTTACAATATGACATAAAAGACCATGAATGAACAACTGAATCACATCAGACAACTGATAAATGAAGGACATGTAGACACCGCTATATCTCGCCTGAATGATTGGTTGCAAACGGCTTCCTCGCCTACGGCGGAAGCATATTATCTTTTGGGAAATGCCTATCGGAAAAAAGGTGACTGGCAGGGAGCGCTCAACAATTACCAGGAAGCAATTGCCCTGGACCCGGAAAGTCCGGCAGCCGATGCCCGGAAGATGGTGATGGATATACTTAACTTTTATAATAAAGATATGTTTAATCAATAAGAGATATATACTATGGCTAAGATGAAAGGTGTGGTTATCGTAAATACCGAACGCTGCAAGGGATGCAACTTATGTGTGGTAGCATGCCCACTGCATGTGTTGTCACTCACCCCGAAAGTAAATCAAAAAGGATATAATTACGTACAGCAGGTAGTGGAAGATACCTGTAACGGATGCTCTTCGTGCGCCATTGTGTGCCCGGACGGTTGTCTGACCGTGTACAGAGCGAAAAGTGAAGAATAAAAATGCCCAACAAGCAAAATCGAAAAATTATGGCAGAAGAAGTTGTTCTTATGAAAGGTAACGAGGCCATAGCCCATGCCGCCATCCGTATCGGCGTGGACGGTTACTTCGGTTACCCTATCACCCCCCAATCTGAAGTATTGGAAACGCTTGCCGAGCAGAAGCCATGGGAAACTACCGGAATGGTAGTTCTTCAGGCTGAAAGTGAAGTGGCAGCAATTAATATGGTATACGGAGGCGCCGGCAGTGGAAAAATGGTCATGACTTCATCCTCCAGTCCGGGCGTCAGCTTGAAGCAGGAAGGTATCTCCTACATCGCAGGTGCGGAACTTCCTTGTCTGGTGGTCAACGTGATGCGAGGAGGTCCGGGTCTGGGTACTATTCAGCCCAGTCAGGCCGACTATTTCCAGACTACCAAGGGAGGCGGTCACGGCGACTACCACCTGATTGCACTGGCTCCGGCTTCCGTACAGGAAATGGCTGACTTTGTAGGGCTGGCTTTCGACCTGGCTTTCAAATACCGCAATCCAGCTATAATTCTGGCCGACGGTGTAATCGGTCAGATGATGGAAAAGGTAGTGCTTCCGGAATATCGCCCCAGACGTACGGAAAAAGAGATTCTGGCACAATGTCCGTGGGCTACAACCGGCTGCAAGGGACGTAAGCCCAATATCATCACCTCACTGGAACTGGATCCGGCCATCATGGAGCAGCGCAACTTGCACTTGCAGGCTAAATACGCAGAAATCGAAGAAAAAGAAACACGCTACGAGGAACTTGACACAGAAGATGCTGAATACCTGATTGTAGCTTTCGGTTCTTGTGCACGTATCGCACAGAAGGCCATGGAGCATGCACGCGAAGAAGGTATCAAGGTAGGTCTGTTCCGTCCGATTACATTATGGCCGTTCCCGAGCAAGGCCCTGAAAGAAAGAGCCAAACAGGTGAAAGGTATCCTGACCGTGGAACTGAACAGCGGACAGATGATTGAAGATGTCCGTCTGGCCGTAGAATGTAAGGTACCCGTAGAACATTTTGGACGCCTGGGAGGTATCGTACCCGACCCGGATGAAGTAATCGAAATCATCAAGGAAAAACTGATTCAGAAATAAGCTATGGATACCGATAGAATAAGAGCCGTCTTAAACGTACTGTTTATGATTGGAGCATTGATTTCCGTCATTCTCTACTTCACACTGGGTGAAGACAAGACCGTATTCTTTTATGTGTGCGGTGCCTCTCTTTTCCTGAAGATGATGGAATTCGTGTTTCGTTTCTTTCTACGATAAACTACAGGAGAATTAATTATGACAAAAGAAGATATAATCAAACCTGAAAATCTGGTTTATCAGAAGCCTCGCCTGCTGAACGATAACCCTATGCACTACTGCCCGGGATGCAGTCACGGAGTAGTTCACAAACTGATTGCCGAAGTCATCGACGAAATGGGCATGGCCGAGAAAGCTGTCGGAGTAAGTCCGGTAGGTTGTGCCGTGTTCATGTATAATTACCTGGATATAGACTGTCAGGAAGCCGCACACGGACGTGCACCTGCCCTGGCTACTGCCATCAAGCGCTTATGGCCCGACCGCCTGGTATTCACCTATCAGGGCGACGGTGACCTGGCCTGCATCGGTACAGCCGAAACCATCCACGCTCTGAACCGCGGAGAAAACATCACCATCATTTTCATCAACAATGCCATTTACGGTATGACCGGCGGACAGATGGCTCCGACCACACTGGTAGGCATGAAGACTTCTACCTGCCCGTACGGACGTGTTCCGGAAATCCACGGTTACCCGCTGAAGATGACCGAAATTGCCGCTACACTAGAAGGTACCGCTTACGTAACCCGCCAGTCAGTGCAGTCAGTGGCTGCCATCCGCAAGGCTAAGAAAGCCATCCGCAAAGCATTCGAATGTTCCATGCAGAAAAAAGGCTCCAGCCTGGTAGAAATCGTATCTACCTGCAACTCCGGATGGAAAATGACACCCGAAGCCGCCAACAAATGGATGGAAGAACACATGTTCCCCTTCTACCCATTGGGCGATCTGAAAGATACTACCGAAAATAAATAATTATTTGCACATTATATGAAAGAGGAAATTATCATAGCAGGATTTGGAGGTCAGGGAGTTCTTTCCATGGGAAAAATCCTGGCATATTCCGGCCTGATGGAAAACAAGGAAGTGACTTGGATGCCAGCCTACGGTCCGGAACAGCGCGGAGGTACGGCCAACGTCACTGTCATTGTGAGCGACGAGCGTATCTCATCCCCGATTCTCAGCAAGTATGACACAGCCATCATCCTGAACCAGCCTTCGCTTGCCAAGTTTGAGAGCAAGGTAAAGCCGGGTGGAGTATTGATTTACGACGGATACGGCATCATCAACCCTCCTACACGCAAGGACATCCATGTGTATCGCATTGATGCCATGGACGAAGCCAACGAACGGAAAATGGCCAAGACCTTCAACATGATTGTATTGGGAGGTTTGCTGAAAATCCGCCCCATCGTATCAATCGAAAGTGTGGTGAAAGCCCTGCGCAAAACTTTGCCCGAGCGTCACCATCACCTGATTCCGATGAACGAAGAAGCCATACACATCGGTATGGACATCATCAAGGAAGTCTGATTCCTTACCGGAAGCATACTTCTATCTTGCAGGCTGCCAGTGCATTTACAGAAAGAAATGCAGTTGGCAGCCTGCTTCTTTTTCCGGAGTTTCACTTCTGACATCTCCAATACTACTTTTTGAAAGCCACAATCTCCCGTTTTCGCATTTTTATTGTATCTTTGCCCCATTATGAAGAAGCTATTTTTTACAACCCTATTCATACTGGTGTGTACGGCCCTCTCGGCACAGAACACCATCTCCCAATACGGACAAGGAATGTCGGCCACCGGAATGGACGGCAACAGATATGACCGAAACGGTAATCCGATAGATACAACCGCAGTGATTGATGCCAGCACCGTACCGGTGGGACTGAATGCCTGGAAAATCGACACACGATTTGGAGAAATGACCCCCGTTCCGGTAGATACCCTGCAACATGGTTTTCAGAACTCCAATGATACGGGAGGACCTACGGGACATTATACTTACTTGGGTAACTTGGGAGCACCGCGTATCTCACACGTGTTCTTTGAACGGAAAGAAAGCAGCCAGTTTTTCTTCACCGATCCGTACGATTTCACCGTACGGAAACCCAGTGACGTGGTATATACCAATACCAAGTCACCGTTCACCAACCTGACCTACTTCAAGCAGGGAGACGGACGTTACGGAGAGGAACGTTTCAAGGCTTACTTTGCCGTAAATGTGAACAAGCGCTTAGGATTCGGATTCGACATCGACTATACTTACGGACGAGGAAAATACGACAGCCAGTCAACGGCGCTGTTCAACGGTAATCTCTTTGCCTACTATCACGGCGACCAGTACGACATGCACTTCAGCTTTATCAATGAAAACCTGAAGGTGGCTGAAAACGGAGGTATCACGGACGACCGTTACATCACCAACCCGCTGGAGATGGCCGAAGGAAACCGGACCTACGAAACGTATTCTATTCCGACCAACCTGTCGAATATCTGGAACAACAATACCGGATACCATGCCTTTCTGACTCATCGGTATAACTTAGGATTCTACCGCGATGAAACGACTGAGAACGATACGATTACCAAAGAGGTATTCGTTCCGGTGACCAGCTTTATTCATACTGTTAATGTAGACATCAACCGCAGAAAATACGTGTCTTATGACGTTGATCAGAATGAAGAATACTTTGAACATAACTACTTGGGAAAAGATTCACTGGACATCACTAAGAATTTCTCTATCAAGAACACTGTCGGCATTGCCCTGCGGGAAGGATTCAACAAATGGGCCAAAGCCGGACTGACCGTCTTTGCCAGTTTTGAGCATCGTAACTTTACGCTGACAGATACCATTACCGGTACTCCCGGACGACGCATCCCGACAACTCACAAGGAGAATATATTGTCTATCGGAGGTCAGCTTATCAAGTCACAGGGAAAGACACTACACTACAATGTGTTAGGTGAAATAGCCATGATTGGAGAAGATGCCGGACAGTTCAGCGTAGAAGGACAAGGTGACTTGAACTTCCGCCTGTTCAACGACACCGTGCGTCTGGAAGCCAATGCCTATATAAAGAACCTGAATCCTACGTTCTACTACCGTCACTTCCACTCCAAACATTACTGGTGGGACAATGACCTGAGCAAAATCATGCGCACACGCATTGAAGGAAAGCTGAGCATCGACCGCTGGCGGACACAGTTGAAGGCAGGAGTAGAAAATATTACCAACTATACGTATCTAGACAATGCTTCAGTGAAATATACCAATGCCAACGATGTAGTCAGCTACAAGAACGATATGGCCGTACGCCAGCACTCCGGAAACATTCAGGTGTTCAGTGCCAGTCTGCGTCAGGATTTCAAGTTGGGCATCCTTCATTTAGACAATGAAGTCACCTACCAGAAGACCAGTAACGAAACCGTACTTCCCTTGCCGGAACTTGTGCTCTATCACGACCTGTACATACGGTTTGGGCTGGCCAAAAAGGTGTTGAGCATTGAAATGGGAGCCGACATGCGGTACTTCACACAGTATTACGCACCCGACTATGCTCCGGCTATCGGACAGTTCTACCTGCAAAATCCGGACACACGCTACAAACTTGGCGGATACCCGCTCATCAACGGATACATCAACCTGCACCTGAAGCGTACGCGTATCTTCGTGCAGATGTATAACCTGCTGCAGCGCACGGGAGAAAAGAGCTACTTCCTGGCTCCGCACTATCCGCTCAACCCGCGTATCCTGAAAGTAGGACTCTCATGGAATTTCTTTGATTAATTCTCTGCCTATGAAGAGAAACCAAATTCTATACCTGGCAGGCGGATTGATTATTCTTGTCGCCATACTCCGGCTCTGTTCACACCATGAAGAAGAACCGAAGTTCACACCGCGCGACTATCCGGAAATCATCGAGTCAGGTATCCTCCGTGCGGTAACGGAATACAACACCATAAGCTATCATGCCGACAAGGACAGCCTGTCGGGCTTTGACTACGAACTGCTGAATGCCTTTGCACAGGCCAAGAACCTGCGACTGGAAGTCACTCCGGAAATGAGCTTTGAGGAACGGTTGAAAGGCCTCAACAAAGGGAAATACGACCTGATTGCTACGGAAACGACCGTGACTACCCGCTCCAAAGACTCCCTTCTCTTCAGTCACACTCTGCTGCTCAGCAAACAGGTGCTGGTACAGCGCAAACCGGAAGAAGGGAAAGACAGTCTGTACATACACAACCAGCTGGAGTTAGGACATAAAACCTTGCACGTGGTCAAAGGCTCTCCTGCCCTGCTGCGCCTGCACAACCTCATCAGCGAGATAGCCGACACCATCTACATTCAGGAGATAGAACAATACGGCCCTGAACAGCTCATGGCCATGGTTTCCGGAGGTGACATTGACTATGCCGTGTGCGACGAGAACATTGCCAAGGCAAACATGCACCTATATCCCAACCTGGATATTGATACCGACATCAGTTTCACCCAATTCTATGCATGGGGAGTAGCCAAGCACTCTCCCATCCTGCTCGACAGCCTGAACCAATGGCTCGATGAGTACATGAAAAGCAAAGACTATCAGAAATTATATAAAAAATACTTTCACTAAAACCACTCATCTATGATCAAACTGGATAAAGTAAACTGGGGATTCATCGGATGCGGTGAAGTCACCGAAAAGAAAAGCGGACCCGCTTTTAACATGATAGAAGGCTCACGGGTGGTTGCCGTCATGAGCCGCGACGAAGAAAAAGCCAAATCCTACGCCATACGCCATCAGATACCCCGATGGTACACCGACGCACAAGAGTTAATTGGAGACGAAGATGTGAATGCCATTTACATCGCTACTCCTCCTTCTTCGCATGCCACATTTGCCATCATGGCAATGAAGGCCGGCAAACCGGTGTACATCGAGAAGCCGATGGCTGCCAGCTATGAAGACTGTGCACGTATCAACCGTATCTCGAAAGAGACCGGAGTGCCTTGCTTCGTAGCTTATTACCGCCGCTACCTGCCCTACTTCCAGAAAGTCCGCCAGTTAGTGGAAGAAGGCGAAATAGGCAACGTTATCAACGTGCAGATTCGTTTTGCACAGCCCCCGCGCGCACTCGACTACAACAGCAAGAATTTGCCATGGCGTGTGCAACCCGATATTGCAGGTGGAGGTTATTTCTACGACCTGGCTCCCCATCAACTCGATTTATTGCAGGACATGTTCGGATGCATCCTGGAAGCAGAAGGATACAAATGTAACCGTGGCGGACTGTATGAAGCAGAAGATACAATCAGTGCTTGCTTCAAGTTCGACTCCGGTCTGCCCGGCTCAGGTTCCTGGTGCTTTGTAGCCCATGACTCCGCCAAGGAAGACCGTATTGAGATTATCGGAGACAAAGGTATGATTTGTTTCTCCGTCTTCACCTACGACCCGATAGCCCTGCATACGGAACGCGGACGTGAAGAAATCCTGCCTCCTAATCCGCCTCACGTACAGCTTCCGCTGATTAAAGCTGTAATAGAACACCTGCAAGGAAAAGCAGTCTGCACCTGCGACGGGGTCAGTGCCACTCCCACCAACTGGGTAATGGACCGCATTCTGAACAAACTTTAACCAATACATGATATAGGGTGAAGCCACTCTCCTTGTTGACCATACTGTCTATACTCCTTCTCTATCCGACGCACACCATAGCTCAGGTAGAGAAGAAAGACAGCGTGTCAACCAACGAACCGGCTCCTGTGGCTTCTCCCCGACTGTCATTAAGCAGTCTAACCGACGGTATTGTCCGTTCCATCAAGTACACTGGAGAAGAAATCAAGAAGGCTGGGGCCAAACTGAACACCATAGACACCACTTACATCTCTCCCAACAAATATAATCTGGCCTTCATGCTGGAACAAAGTTCCTGGTATGAGCATTACCGGTTGGGCAGCAACGACGGACAGAGTCTGAACTTTGCCCCGAACATCAATACCAAGCTGGGAGTTTATTTTGGATGGAGATGGATTTTCCTGGGACTATCTTTCGACATCAAGGACCTTATCGGGAAAGGAAAGGAAAAAGCTCCCCGAAAAGAAATTGTATTCAATCTATACAGCGCTAAATTTGGTGTAGACTTGTATTACCGGAAAACAGGCAGCGACTTCAAGCTGTCTTCCTATGAAAAGTTTAACCTGAGCCAAAGCTATACGAACACACAGTTCAACGGTTTTCAAAGCAACATCAAAGGACTGAATGCCTACTGGATTTTCAACCACAAGCGCTTTTCCTATCCTGCGGCCTACAGCCAGTCGACCAACCAACGGAAAAGCTGCGGCTCTCTGCTGGCCGGATTCTCCTATTCCCAGCATAACATTTCATTCGACCATACGCAATTGCCCGAAGAAATGCAACAGCAGCTCAGCCCCTCCCTGAAATTTCACAGCTTGCGCTATACCGACTACAACCTCAGCGTGGGCTACGGTTACAACTGGGTGTTTGCCAAAAACTGTCTGCTGAACATCTCCCTTCTTCCTGCCATAGCCTATAAAAAAGCACGTATCAACGACCAGCCCACCCAAAGCGGAACTGACTGGGCGCAATGGATAAGAGACATCAATTTCGACCTGATTACGCGTGCAGGCATCACTTGGAACAACAGCAAATACTATGTCGGAGCCTCTCTCGTACTTCACACATACGACTACCGGAAACCCACTTTCTCTATGACTAATTCTTTCGGAAGCCTGCGCATCTACATGGGATTTAATTTCTGGAAAAAGAAAGAATACCGTGAGAAGAAGGAATAAAAAAGGGAGCTGCCCCAGTGAATAAAAGCAACTCCCATATTAAATAAAACAAACACAATGAACTTCTAGAAGTGAACGCCCAGCGTAAACAATAACTGATGACGTTCGTTGGTTACTTTTGTAGCTTGCAGCTCTACATCATCAAACATATAAAAGTCCGATTTGTAGAAATCATATTTATAGGCTACATCAGCATGGAAAATTCGTCCTCTATATCCTAAACCAAAAGCTACAGCCTGACGAGATTTCGGATTCATATAGGAAGCTACCGTACGCGTATTGTCAGTCGCCTCAATATTTCTAAATGCATCATCCACAATAGGAGAAGACTGATAGTTATATCCTACGCGAAGACTAAATGCATCTGTCAACTTTGTTCCATACCGGCACGAAAGGTATGTACCCCCTTTAAAGTCTCGCTAATAGAAGAAGTGGAGCTTAAATCATACCCTTCTCTATCTTTCAACTTAGCAGACGAATACTTCTCATATTCATATTCTGCATCCAAAGCCATAATTCCACCTACAATCGTTCCTGCACTTACATTAAAACGCCACGGAGTAACCATACTGTAATCCCATACATAATTCATATCAGGATAAAAATAGTCTGATAAATTTTCTGAATAAGAAACAGGGTTCTTTCCATCCAATGCAATATTAGAAGTCATGGCAGCAGTGTAACGATCGGTTAATGTATACCATATCGGAGTATGAATGGCCAAGCCAAACCGGAACGGTGAATATTCAAACGGACGAATAATCGTTCCCAGTTTCAAATCAACTCCTGTACCTTCTGCATTATACCAGTTATTCAGCGTAAAATCACCTTTGTCATGATAAGTCACACTTCCATCCTGCATATTTCTATTCATTGTTTCACCATACGATGAATACAAATTATAGTTCAAATCATACAAGCCCAATGTCAAGCCAAAGTAGAAACGGTCACGTATATTAAACGACAAGTTAAAATCATACTGATTAATTCCTCCTTCTTCCCGGCTATAATATTCACCTGTTTCTCCATTCCAGCCAAAGATTTGAGTAATATTTCCATCTTTATCCCAATTTGCATCCACCAAACCGGTGCGAGCTCCTATCATGGCTAAATAAGGAGTACTATAAAAATCAGCATGTGTATACGGATTACGGTTGTCTACATCAGAGCCTGCATCAAGCAATCCATTAAAATCATTGGCAGTCGCATATCCTGCATTTCCTATCATATTAGCCATCTGATATGTCATGGAAGCTCCATTTAAAGCTCCTTTAGCATAAAACTGACGGTTAAAATTAGCACGCTTGTGGTAATTAAATCCGAAATTCAGATAACGCAAATCCGTCTTATTTCCAATCTTGGTGCTCCACACAAATCCTATTTGGTCGAACGAAGCACGGGTGCGATTCTCTTTTGTTGTACTTCCTGCAAAATCTGCATTGGTACGTGTATTATTAAATCCAAAACTTACTGCCACATCATGACTGCGATACATTCCGATTCCCGCAGTTCGTTGACATCGTTGACAAATCAGCTCCTAAAGAACTCATAGCACCACCCATACCCACAAAACGAGCAGTTCCATTCAATTCATTTCCCATAAACTGGAGAGCTTCGTATTGGCTCTGTGCTACAGCTGCTGAAGCACAAGCAGCCGTAACAGCTAATGCAATTATTCTGGTCTTCATATTATCCAAAAGTTATAAGTACATCTTCATTTTCTTATCGTCTACGTGAGCTGCCACCTCCGCCTCCAGAGCGCATTCCGCCGCCCATAGAGCCACGGGTACTGCTTCCACCAGAAGAGAAACTACCACTACGACTAGACGACCCGAAATCAGAACGTACACTACGATTTACTCGACTGTTATTATCATTGTAATTATAATTCACGCTGCGACGTGTACTGCTCGGACGTGTATAAGAAGAGGAACCAGAACGATTAATAGTCGTACTTGGACGTGTATATAATCCGGTATTACGGTCAGAACGAGTTACGCTACCTGTAGAGATTCCTTCACGTCTGACTGATGATCCACCTCCAACTCCAGGACGTACTGAAGAACTGACCGAACGAACTTCATTAGGACGAACCACTCTTCCGGCTGAACGGGTAGAGAAAGCATCCCCTGAGCGACGGGAGCTGATTGTTCCTGACTGAACCATGTTCTGCGACGGGAAGTCGTATAATTCTGATAACGTGACGGACGATAGTCTGTATATCCACGATGCCATCCTCCTCCCCATCCATACGACGGATAGTACGGGTGATGATGATGCCATCCCGGTCCCCAGTAACCAGCCCAGTAGCCTCCCCAATAGCCACCCCAGTAACCACCATACCAGTATGGAGAATACCAGCTGCTGTAATACCATGGAGAAGACCATCCCCAGCCAAAGCTGAATCTTGGTCCGGCAATGCTCCAGTTCCATCTCCAGTCCCACCACAGCGGATTGCTGTAAGTCGGGAATACGTAAGCATAAAGTCCATCATCGTATACGTTCCAGTCCCATGACGGGAAAGCTCCATACACTACATCCCAGTACAGCGGACTGCTTACCGGAATGGCATAGCGCGGACTACGGAAACGGACAATACGCATGGCATATTCGTAATCATCCTGCGTACCTTCAAATCCGTTCACCCACTCTCCCCGTTCGCTATACGGTTTTTCCTGAATGTAAAGCGTATCGTTCTGCATAGAGAACGTGTTCTCACGCGATGTGTACCGACGGTTGTATTCGTCTACATCACGCGTATTTCCAGCCACATCCTTCACTACCACCGGCGTGGAAGTAGCTGATGTGGAATACACCGTTGTCCCCTGACTATTCTGCTTCGGGGCCGCTACGGTCTCCTTCTTCGTTTCCGCTTTTTTCTTGGGAACGAAGTAAAGGTCGTCGTTACTCTGGGCTGCCAAGACAAATGGCAAGCCAGCCAACATCAACGAAGCAAATACTTTCACCTTCATCATAATTATATCATTTAACGGTTCTACCTTTTTATTCTGATACAAAATTAGGAAGATATTTTTCCCTATCAAGCAGGAAATCCCTATTTCGAGGTAGGGATTTCCCTAAACTTCTCCCAGCATCTGTATGCTTCATTTCCTTTTTTCCACCCAGTACACGCCACACAGAATGCAGACTGCACCCACTGCCGAACATAAGGTCAGTCCTTCTCCCAAAATCAGCATGGAAGCTCCCAAGGTGACCAGCGGGCTCAGGTAAATATAATTGGAAGTATGCAGCACACCTATTTTCTTTAGTGCCACGTTCCAGGCCACAAAACAAACCAACGAAGCTATCAGAGCCAGAAACAACAGGTTCGACCACACTTCAGGCCGGCACAAGATGGCCGTATTCTGCCGGAAAGGAAATACGGCAAACAACGGCAGAATGGTAAGTACCCCATAAAAGAACACTTTCCGGGTGATAAACGACACCGGATAACGTCCGGACAAGCGACGGATGACCAAACTATAGCACGCCCACGAGAAGGCAGCACATAACGTCAGCAAATCGCCTGCAGGAGAGACTTTCAAACCTTCCTTCCCACCGAACACAATCAGTCCCACCCCACAAAGGGCCAGCATGGAGCCCATCAGTAACCGTCGGATCAAACGGTCTTCCCTATAAAATGCCGCTGAGAGAAAAGCCGTAAGCAACGGGGCCGTACACAGCAGAAACGCCACATTCGAGGCCTGCGTCAGTCCCAAGGCCGTATTCTCCGTATAAAAATAAAGCGAGCCGCCAAAGAAACCGGCCAAAGCCAACAAGCCTTCTTCCTTCCAGCTGTTGGCCAGCAGCGACGGGGAGCAATCAGCCAGATACCCGCATAGGCAACCAGGAAACGGTAGAAGAAAATCTCATGCGGATGCAGCCCCTGCTGAATCAGTACCTTGGTCGAGATGTAGGTCAGTCCCCACACCACGACCACAGCAATGGCCATCACGTGATAATATCCTTGTTTCACCGGCTCATTTATTTAGTATCCAAAAACGGAACCACCACAAACTCTGCTTCCGGATATTCCCGTTTCAACAGGTCGCGCATATATTCCTCCGTATCGCGACGGATAATCTCATCATCTTCTTCCGGGAAGAGGTTGTAGGCCAGTGTGTGCAGACGGATGCCCCGACGCGTCATCGCTTCCAGACTCAGCAAGGTGTGATTGATACTTCCCAGGCGACCAGAAGTGACGAACACCAGCGGATACTGCTTCTGTGCCACATAGTCGATGGTCAGCAGTTCACGGGTCAACGGAACCATTAGTCCTCCGGCCCCTTCCAGCAACACCACGTCATAGCGTTCACTCAGTGTCTGAGTGGCACGTTCAATCTTATCGAAATCAATCGGACGCTTGTCTATCTCCGCTGCCAGATGTGGAGAACAGGGATAAGAAAAAATCTCCGGCATGGTCAATCGTTCCTTATCTTCTAGCAACAAGCCGGTACCCATAATCCGGCGGTGCAGCTCGATATCTTCCGACATGTCTGTATTCCCCGTCTGAATCAGTTTCTCCGTAATAGTACGGATGCCCCGCTCATTCCAGGTCTTAGCCAGGTAAGCCGTGGCATAACTCTTTCCGATATTGGTATCGATACCGCTGACAAAATATACATTCCTTTTCATACTCGTAACGTTTTTATTTTCTACATACCATATAAATAGGATGAAAGGTCAGGTACACCTTTCCCCGTTCATCCGAAAATTGTTTCGTATAATTCCGGCAGAATTCCTGCAACCTGCCGCGTGTCCATGGCTGTACAGCCGTACCCGTCACTCCGGTCTCCTTCAAATGCTTCAACACGTCCAAAGGAGAAGAGAATGACAAGCGCAACTGTTCCTCGTGGGCATATACTACCTCATAGCGTGCTGCCAGCATCTCTTTCAATTCCTCCAGCGACGGATATGACAATCCCGTCGCGGTCAGTGTCGCCACCTCCTCCGTATTGTGAGGACCAAAGGTACTGAAAGCCAGGTATCCCCCTTCGTACAGCAACTTCCGGCATCCTGAAAAGAAACGTGGCAGGTCTTCAAACCACTGCACCGCCGAGCACGATACAATCAGGTCCTGCCCCTCCGGAAAAGCTAATGTCTCCGCATCCTTCGCCATGAAATGCACCTTTTCACCCAGCACATCCGCCAGATAAGGTTCCACTTCCGGACAAAGATCGTTCAGCCACATTTCTTCCGGTGCAGCCTGCTGCAAGTACATCCGCGTGAACATGCCCGTGCCGCAGCCTATTTCCAGCACCCGTTCTTGTATGTCCGAAGGAATGTAACGACCGGTCAGTTCTGCCATCCGGGATGCCACGTAACGCTGCACATCGGCCTTATCCAGGTAAGTCCCCACGGCCTTGGCAAAGCGCCGACTAATCAGGGCCTTGTCCATAAGCGACTTTCTCCGTTCAGCAACTCACGGAACAACTCCTCGTCATAGTGTTCCGCATCCACTTCTTCCACGGCCACTCCCTGCCAGGCTTCGCGCTGGTTCTGAGGCGGAAAAATCTTGTCGTTCGTCCCGACAACCGCCTTGTCCCAAGTCCACTCCACAGCCGGACGATTCTTTACTACCGTCCACAAAGCCGCCAGCTCCTGGTGCAAATCGTCTACCTCCCGATAAGGATGATGCGACAGGAATGTCTTCACCTGGGCAGCCGACCCGCAAATCCGCCGACGGAAACGAATCAGCACCGGTTCCGAAAAATTCTCCAGGGTTCCCTGAAAGATGGCTTCAGGAATACCTTTTGTATCGTGAATAGGAAAAGGCGTACCGTTCACTGCCAGCTTCATCCCATAAGGATATTCTTTTCCGGCCAATGTCTGGCAGGCTCCACATACCCCCCAGGACCAAGCCATGACCCCGTATCTCCTTGTAACCCCCCCAGCAGACTGTAGTCAAAAATCCAAATCCTTATGGTCGAAACACAACAGGCAGTCACATCCCCTCCTGCACCGGTCCGGCAAACAGATTTTTCGTCCGAGCCCCCATCCGGCAAAGAAGAGCAGCAATGTAGAATTTCCTTCCTTCTTGATAAACCGTTGTTTCATATCTTAATTTCTTTCTGTTTTCATGCTTTCATCTCATGACACAACCGTGCCATTTCCTCTTCTTCAATCAGCGAAGTCAGCGAGAAACGCAACCGCGCCGTTCCCTCGGGTACAGTAGGCGGACGCACCGGCAACACATAAAAGCCATGTTCCTGCATCTGCAAGGCCTTCCAGATGGCCTTCTCGTTGGCTCCCACTACCAGAGGTATAATGTGACTTTCCGACGGACATTCCACCCCACTCTCACGGATAGCCGTCCGCAGGCTTGCTGAGATTTTAGCCAGATGCTCCCGCCGTGCCTGCATATCTTCCAGGTGCGACAAGACAAAGCGCGTCCATGCCACATTGATAGGCGGCAAGGCCGTGGTGAAAATCAACGTACGCATCCGGTTCACCAGGTAATCGCGTATCACCTTCCGGCACACCACATACGCTCCCACGGAAGCCATCGCCTTGCCGAAGGTACCGCACAAGAAATCGATGTCCTTCAGGCAACCTTGTTCCTCGGCTACTCCCAGTCCTCGCTGGCCCCGTACGGCAATTCCGTGCGCTTCATCCACATACAGCATCACGTTGGCATAACGGCGCTTCAGTTCCACCAGCCGATCGAGCGAAGCTACGTCACCGTCCATACTGAACACGCTTTCAGTCACTACAATAATCCGGTGATACTCGCCGTGATGCTTGGCCAGCAGATTCTCCAACTGCGCATAGTCCTGATGACGGTAACGGATGCACTTGGCCGCCGACAAGCGGATACCGTCAATCAGACTCGCATGCACTAATTTGTCGGCTAAAATCAGTGTGTTCGCATCGGTCACCGCCGGAAGAATCCCCGTATTCATGTGATACCCGCTGCTGAACACCAGTGCACTCTCCGCTCCAAACAACGAAGCTAACAGCGATTCCAGTTCCCGATAGGCAGGGAAGTTGCCCGTCAGCAACCGTGAGGACGAGGAAGAAAAGCACAAGTCTCTCTCTTTCACCGTCCGCAGAAATTCCTCACGCAACGCCTTGTCCGAAGCCAGTCCCAGATAATCGTTCGACGACAGATTCAACATCCTCCGTCCACCGGCCTCAATCCATTTCCCCTCACTACAGGTTTCCGGCAACACACGCAGGTTGCCACACGCCTCCAGCTTATCCAGTTCCAGCTGAAAATCTCCGTCCAGTCCGGGTTGTATTTCATTTTCCATGATTTACCTCCTTTGTTTTTATTCCGGCATTTCGCCGACAATCTTGCACAAACCGCTCGTCAGTTTCGTCAGTTCTTCCGGACGAATGATGAAAGGCGGCATGATATAGGCCAGCCGTCCGAACGGACGTACCCAGATACCTTCTTCCACAAACCGACGCTGCATCCAGCCCATGTCAACCGGCTTCTTGGTTTCAATAACTCCAATGGCACCCTGTACCCTGACATCGGCCACCTGCGGCAACGAAGCCGCCGGTGCCAGTTCTTCTTTCAACTGTGCTTCGATGCGGCACACCTTCTCCTGCCAGCCTGACGACAACAACAGACGCACAGAAGCCAGTGCCACGGCACAAGCCAGCGGGTTGCCCATAAACGTAGGACCGTGCATGAACGCACGCGGCTCCTTGGAAGAAATACAGTCGGCCACCTTTGCCGAAGCCAGCACCGCCGAGAAGGTCATATACCCTCCTGTCAGTGCCTTACCGATACACATGATATCCGGTTCCACCTGCGCATGTTCCCATGCAAACAATTTCCCCGTACGTCCGAAGCCTGTGGCAATCTCGTCAAAATCAGGAGCATACCATGCTCCCGGCAGAGGCGTGCCGCCTCCCGCAAATACTGCGGATGATAGAAACGCATGCCTCCGGCCCCCTGCACTATCGGCTCTAAAATCAGTCCCGCCAGCTCACCGTGATGCTGCATGATGACTTCACGTAAGGGTTCGATGTCCTTCTCATCCCATTCGGCATCGAAACGGCACTGCGGAGAAGGTACAAAATAGCGCACCGGAAGGGCCGAACCAAACAGGCTGTGCATGCCCGTCACCGGGTCGCATACCGACATGGCATTCCACGTGTCGCCGTGATAGCCCGAACGGATGGTCACAAAATTGTTCTTCTCCGGATGACCTGCCGCAAACTGATATTGCACCGCCATCTTCAAAGCCACTTCTACAGCTACTGACCCACTGTCGGCATAAAAAATGTATTCCATGCTGGGAGGCACGATTTTCAGCAATTCCTTTCCCAATTCGATAGCCGGCTCGTGCGTCAGTCCCCCGAACATCACGTGTGACATCCGGTGAAGCTGTTCTTCTATTGCCTGGTTCAGCACCGGATGATTGTATCCATGCACGGCACACCACCACGACGACATGCCGTCAATCAGTTCTGTACCATCGGCCAGCGTCAAGGTACAACCCTGTGCCCGTTCCACCTTATAAGTGGGCAGCGGGTTTGAAGTTGAGGTATACGGGTGCCACAAATGGTTCCGGTCAAATTCATCAAACAATTTCTCACAATTCATATCCTGCCTCCTTTATACGTTCTTTGTCTTTTGTTACTTTTGAGCCAAGGGTAGTCAGCAAATCCCCCACAATGGCCGAATTATTCCCACATACAGCGCACGGTCCACCGTCTCCTCACTCAACTGCGAACGCCCTCCGGCAAAGCGAAGGAAAGCCGTCGGGTTCACCATGCGGAACATAGCCACCGTACGCAGCACCTCTTCCGCCGTCAGCGGCTTTGCGTGTTCCAACGGCGTTCCCTTGATGGGCTGCAACAGGTTCAACGGGATGGACTGTACCTCCAGTTCTCGCAAAGTCAGTGCCAGCTCCACCCGCTGGGCCGGCGTTTCTCCCATGCCGATGATGCCTCCGCTGCACACGTCCATACCCGCCCGGCGAGCTGCCTGGAGCGTTTCTATCTTCTGTGCCTGCGTATGCGTGGAACACAAGGTCGGGAAGAACGAAGGCGCCGTCTCCAGGTTGCAATGATAACGGCTCACCCCCGGCACGATACAAGGCCGCAAGCTGTTCTTCCGTAGCCAGTCCTAAACGACGCACACAATTCAATCTTACTGTGCGCCCGAAGGTATGCAAAGTGCTTGCAAAGTTTCTCTACCTCTCCCGCCGAAGGCGACGACCACTGGTCACCAGCGAGAAACGAGCCACACCCTGGCTTTCGTTCATCTTTGCCTGGCGCAGACATTCCTCTTCGCTCACCAGTCCGTACTCCTCCACCCCCGTGTGATGATGCACCGACTGGGCACACCATTTGCAGTTTTCAGGGCAACGACCCGACTTGGCGTTAATGATGGAACACATATCAAACTTCCGTGAAGCGTATGCCACCGTAATGCGGTGAGCCACCTCACACAGCTCCTCAAAAGGCGCTTCCTCAAGCAGCCACAAAGCCTCCTCCGAAGTAAGCATGCCTCCTTCCTTTATCTTCTCTTCTAATTTCTGTAATCTTTCCATACGTATTTATCCTAAAAAAGAAGGGATGTCTCCGCTTCGGTTAAGTCTGTCAGACTTGACCTGAAGCGGAGACACCCCTTCCGGTTATTGTTATCTTATTTATTTCATCTAAAAGCAGTGCAGGCACTTCTTCCCTTTGCGGCACCAGCAGGCACCACAATTCTGTCCGGTCTGTCTCGAATAGACTTCCTCCAAGCCCCGGTCCTCCACTTCCAAAGAGTGCATCTTCCTCTGAAAAGCTAGTCCATGACGTGCCTTCTGTTTTCTTTCCCTCGCACACTGCCGTTTTCTGCTTGCCCAATGAAGCATCTGCAATTCCCCTTCCCACCTGTCCGATGGTGACATGGCAGTGCAGGCTTACAAACGCAGCATATTCCTTCCGGCTCCAGCGACGGAACCGAAGCATGACCTTTTGCGAACAGGAAGTGATACGATGCATCTGTTTTTTCTTTGTTTAAATGTACGGCTGCAAATGTATAGAAAAATCTACAGAAAATGCAAGGATTGGGGAGAATACGTTTTTTCGGTCTACAAATTCGCTTTTATCTTCTTTTCTATCTCCGCGTCTGTTGTCTTTTCTGCATAGCCTTGGAACTTTGCAATTATCGTGCGGTCTTTACCTATCAAGTAAAACTGCGGAACTCCGCTACCAGCGTGATAATCATTTATAAGTTTAGCAATTGTATCCTTATCGGCAGTCAGAAAACTGTATTCTATTCCCTGATTTTTCACATAGGCTTCGCAAGACGACTTCGACCTTCCCCACGTTTCCACAGCCAGCACTTCAAGTTCGTTCACCGCATATTCTTTTCTCAACCTGTTCAAGAAAGGAATTGAAATCTTACATGGTCCACAGCCTATCCCTGTGAACTGCAACAAGATGACCTTCGACTTTATACCGCTTAAAGAAACCTTCTGACCCTTCATATCAGTAAGCGTCCAGTCTGGAGCTTTTTTACCCGTCATATCCACAGTTGGTTTTGAAGATCGCTGCCCTTTTTTTACAATTTCAAAACTTCTGGATAATAATTTGTCGCTACAATACACTCTTTATCAACCGGGTTATAGATAAAGTCAGAACAAGAAGCTTCATTCATGTTACCCTCCATTTCCCTCCGATAACGATATGGCATGTCATCTTTTTTGGAGATCCAGATTTTGTAGACAGACGTCGGATCATATACATACGGATTCTGCGGCATATAACGAGCTTTACCAAAAAACTCCACCTGAACAGGCATGTGAATGGTCAGTTCCATCAAATAATCATCACCCAAATCTTTCAAGGAAAGCTCTATAGAGTCCTGGGTAGTAATTGCGTATTTAAGAATTGACTGAGTATAGTAAAAGAATTCAGGCATAACCATACGGAAAGGAAGCGGGCTTTTAGTTGTAAAATCATCTTCCCGAATCCATTTTTCCCCCTCCTCTTCATAAACATAAGAGGACACTTTTCCATCATATACACCACGAAAGGCATTGTCCTGAAACTCTACAAAAGATGAACCTATAGCCGTATCTTGTGGGTTAATATGTTCATAAACTTCGGATGTTATTGTATAAACAGGATCTTTTTCCCCAGGCAACCAAGCTTGTCTAACGACCTTATAACTCACTGATTCAACCTTGTTCATTTTCTGTAATACGTCAGACAAATATTCTTTATCGGTACGCGGGCCACAACTAACAGATATCAATATACAAAATGCGGCCATAAGTAGATTTTGAGTTTTCATCTATTTCCTATTTTATTTAATTAATTCTTTCATTTTCTCTTTCAGGATATGCTTACGATACCCCATCCAGCTATGTATCACTTTACGTTCCGGTGAAATCAGCACATAATGAGGAACTCCCTTTACACCATAAACCGCTGCAAGTCCGTCATTCACCTCACGAAGTTCATTCCATTGATGGCCGGTCAGTTTCTTTTCTGCCACAAACTTCTTCCATCTGTTTTTCGCGGCTCCACAAATGCTAACCAGTTCCAGCTTGCCTTTATACATGTGACTCACTTCTTCCATTTCCGGCAGTGCCTCCATGCAAGGCTGGCAACCGAGATTCCAGAAATCAAGCAGAATGTATTTACCCTTAAATTCAGAGAGATGATGTGTATTTCCCTCCGTATCATACAGCGTGCCGTCTACCATGTGGTCGCCTGCCTTTACCGGTTCTACCATCTTAAAATAAGCTGCAATTTCACGTCCTACCGGCGACTTGCGGTCAGCTCAGACAAACGTGCATACAGCGGATAAACCAATTCTTTATGAGAATACTGAGAATCAGGGTTCCAATTGAGGAAAGACACCTGATAAAAATACTTTTCCAGCCAGACTTTTGTGACCGGAGCCGTTTTCATGTATTCCAGTTCCCGCAACCGAACTTTGTCTTTCAGAGGATACACATGATTCCGACGGATAGAATCGATCTTGTTTCGGATGGAAATATCATTTATGCCCTTGGCAAACATCTCATATACTATCATCTCTTGCTTAAAGGCTTCCACCATTTCCGGCATTCCCAATTTGGTAAATTCAGCCTCTGCCTGCTGCTCCGGTACCTCACTTTCTACCGTCCAGAACGGACATAGCATGCCTTCACCCTGAATCCGGATTTTTGCGCCAGAAACTACCCATAAAGAAAGTGGACTTACCGAAAATGTCTTCTTATAGCTTACTATCAGCAACAGCTGCCGAGGTTCCATTGAAGTAATGGTATCTCTTAATACAAACATGCCATCCTTAACCGTATCAGATGTCACAATGTCCGCATACTGTCTGTTCTCAGACTGACAGAGAGAAACAATTGAACTGTCGGGCAGGTTCTTCACAAATCCTTCTATCAGGAATTCACCTTCCGGAACCTTCTGTTCGGAATGGCAACTCCCCATCATCAATCCCAATAACAGAGAGGAAAATAATATTGCTGTGAATTTCATGGTATCATATTTCTAAAAAATGAGTCCGCTCTAAAATACAGGATTACATTCCAACTTCTCTCAGAAGCATTTAAGCATAATTACAGCCCATTTTTAAAGCGGACTCAAACACAATTTACTGAAGTTTGAAGGAAACAGGTACGGTAAATTTTACCTTACGATCTTCCCCTCTGCATGCCCGGCTTCCACTTAGGCATGGTCTGCAACACGCGCAAAGCCTCTGCATCCAAATCCGGATCTACAGAACGAGCCACCTTGAATTCGGTAAGAGTTCCGTCTTTTTCCACCACAAACTGCACGATTACCCGTCCCTGCACATTATTCTTCATGGCATTTTCCGGATATTTCAGGTTGTCCTGAAGGAATTTCAACAACTCCTTCATCCTCCCGGAAATTCAGGCATCTGTTCTGCAACCATAAATACTTCTTCTTTAGCCGTACTATCTGCGGGAGCTTCTTTTGCTTCCGGACTTACCGGGGCAACAACTTCTTCTTTTGCATCCTCCGTCTGTGATGCATCCTGCGAGCAGGAGATGTTTCCGGCAACGAGTAGAGCAAAGGCCGGAAGCACGAACAGTGCATATTTGATATGCACTGTAGCATTTGATTTTTTCTTGTTCATCATAATGATACGTTGTTTAAGGTGAGAGAAGTTGAAATTATTGGATAACCCGTACTTGTGGTTGTAGGCCAACCCGAGCAGGTGATATTGATAGCTTTTAGTAGCAAACCCTGCCTCCATTACTTTCCTGTCGGCCAGGAACTCTAAGTTCAGTCTGACCTCGCGTTTCAGTAGCCAGGCAAAGGGATTCATCCAGCAGCAGATGCTGACCATCTCGGCAAGAAGTACATCGACAGAATGATGCTGCTTTACGTGCGCCATTTCGTGCGTCAGGATTTCACTGATTTCATCTTCCTTCACAGCGGCAGGATTCATGAAAATCCATCCGAAGAAAGAGAACGGTCCAGAAGGGTCATTCAAACATTTTATGCGGACACCGTTTATCTCTTTTTCCGGCATACGCACAATGAGGCGATACAGACTGAATGCCTGAACCGCAAGCCGGACGAGCAATACCACTACCCCGGCAAGATACAGATAGCCTATCCATTCAGACAGTACGAATACACGGTTCCCGGTTTCTACTGCTTCACTGCCCACCACAATCTCTGGTAACACCGCCGAGTAATCAAAGTGAGTGAGCATAATCATGCGGTCACGGCTTTCCAGCCATTCACGTACGTCGATAAAAGGCAGGATAAATGGCAATACAAGCGACACTATCAGGATAAATCTTCTTGAACGAAAGAAGGTATCCCGCGTACATACCAGTTTTATAGAGTGCATAAAACAGGATTAATCCGACATTGACTTGAAGAAGGTATAGCATAGAAATAAGTTTTTATTTGTCTTCACGTTTTTCAATCAGGTTGATAATCTCATTCAGGTCTTCCTTGGAAATCTTCTGCTCCTTGGCAAAGAACGAAACCATCTCCTTATAAGAATTGGCAAAGTAATTGCGCACAATGTTGCCCACAGACTTGCTGGTATATTCTTCCTGAGCCACCAAAGGAGTATAGCGGTAAGTATTACCAAACCTCTCTGCCTGCAGGTATCCCTTCCGCTTCAGGTTGTTAATAATGGAGGCCACCGTGGTATAAGGTAGTTTAGGTTCAGCATAGCAGCCCACCACATCCTTCACAAAACATGGTCCCAAGTTCCAAATAAAGCGCATGGCTTCTTCTTCCTGATAAGTTAGCTTTTCCATATCGAACGAGTTTTTCTACGAACTTTTCGCAAATCTACGAATTTATCGTAAATAATACATATTCAAACAGTTAATTAAATTAAAAGTAAAATTGATTCATTTGTTTTATTCTCCTCCAAAAACACAAGTGCGTTTTATCTCAAACGCAAGTACATTTCATGTCAAACGCCTTTGCGTTTTAATCTAAAAACGTCCTTGTGTTTTAATTAAAACGCAAAGCGTTTTTTTTAGCCTATATTTATTTGCTGAGAGAAAGCAGTAAAAAGGCTGTTTCAAATTAGAATAATGTAATTTGAAACAGCCTTTCGTTTTATAACTGGACAATATGTAACTCACCCCACTTTTCGGAAGATTTACCGTACATCGTCGATGCCTTTCCTTATTATGGAGAAATCCAATTCTGCTGATATGGGAAAACCTACTTTGTCTTTGAACTCCGTGA
>ENA-OPZN01000071-OPZN01000071.1-human-gut-metagenome-genome-assembly--contig:-NODE-71-length-40964-cov-4.914857_pt1 | contig 40964 bp, 39 predicted proteins | sample MGYA00242483_ERZ504503 | MGnify/ENA primary metagenome ERZ504503 (study PRJEB26092, sample SAMD00036285) | human gut metagenome | host: Homo sapiens | study: EMG produced TPA metagenomics assembly of... | reverse complement strand
CCACCAGTGAGATCTTTGCTGAAGGCAGTGACAGAAGAAGTGGAACGCCAACTGGCCCAGCTTCCCCGAAAGGAAATTGCCAGCCGTTCTTTAGCTGCCAGCAAACTGATTTTAGTGAAGAACATGGACGAAGCCGTAGAAATGACCAACGAATATGCTCCCGAGCACCTGATTATCGAAGTCAAGGATTACATGGAAATCAGCGAACGCATTGTCAATGCGGGTTCCGTGTTCTTAGGCTATTATTCTCCGGAAAGTGCAGGCGACTATGCTTCGGGCACCAACCATACTCTTCCTACCAACGGTTATGCCAAGGCCTACAGCGGAGTCAGTCTGGACAGCTTCATCCGCAAGATTACCTTCCAGGAAATTACACCCGAAGGTATTGCCATGATTGGTCCGGCCATTGAAGTCATGGCAGCCAACGAACAACTCGACGCGCACAAAAATGCAGTATCCGTACGTTTAAATAAGTAACTATGAAACCATTGAAAGAACTTACGCGACCGAACATCTGGGCTCTGAAACCCTATTCTTCGGCACGCGACGAATATAGTGGGAAAGAGGCTTCCGTATTTCTGGATGCCAACGAGAATCCCTACAATACCCCTAACAACCGTTATCCCGATCCGCTTCAAAGAGAATTAAAGGGCCTGATTGGAAGAGTAAAAAAAGTATCGCCAGATCATATTTTTTAGGCAATGGAAGCGACGAGGCCATCGACCTTCCTTTCCGTGCCTTCTGCCGTCCGGGCATTGACAATGTAGTGGCTATCGACCCGACTTACGGTATGTATCAGGTATGTGCCGAAGTAAATGACGTGGAATACCGGAAAGTGCAGTTGGACGAAAATTTCCAGTTCAAAGCTGCCGACTTACTGGCCGCTGCTGACGAACACACCAAACTGATTTTCCTCTGTTCACCCAATAACCCCACGGGAAACCGTCTGTGCCGGGAAGAGATTCTTACCCTGCTCCGCTCATTTGAAGGACTGGTTATTCTGGATGAGGCATACGCAGACTTCTCAAATGAAGCATCGTTCCTGCAGCAGCTCGACGAATTTCCGAACCTGATTATCCTGCAGACCTTCTCCAAGGCATGGGGATGCGCCGGTATCCGCCTGGGCATGGCTTTCGCTTCTCAGGAAATCATCAACCTGCTGAACAAAATCAAATATCCGTACAACGTGAACCGGCTGACCCAGCAGGAAGCCATCCACATGATTGAAAAGCATTATCAGGTACAGCAGTGGGTGGAATCCTTGCTCCACGAACGTACCCGTCTCATGCAGGAATTCCAGAAGCTTGCTTGCTGCCGACGCATCTATCCTACTGATGCCAATTTCTTCCTGACACGAGTAAGTGATGCCAAGAAAATCTACAACTACCTGGTGGATAAGGGCATCATCGTCCGCAACCGTAGTAGTGTCACGCTTTGTCAGGACTGTCTGCGCATCACCATCGGTACGCGTCCGGAGAACGATACCCTGCTGGAAGCCCTGAAAAACTACAAGGAGGAGGAAGCATGAAAAAAGTATTGTTCATTGACCGCGACGGTACTCTCGTCATCGAGCCACCCGTAGATTATCAGTTAGATGCGTTCGAGAAACTGGAATTCTATCCGAAGGTGTTCCGCAACCTCTACTTTATCCGGCAGAAACTGGATTTTGAATTTGTCATGGTGACCAATCAGGACGGATTAGGTACTGATTCTTTTCCGGAAGACACATTCTGGCCCGTACACAACCTGATGCTCCAGTCGTTCAAGAACGAAGGCATTGAATTTGACAACATCCTTATCGACCGGAGTTTTCCGGAAGACAATGCCCCTACCCGCAAGCCACGCACCGGCATGCTCACGGCCTACCTGAACAATCCGGAATACGACCTGGCCGGAAGCTTTGTGATTGGCGACCGCGCTACCGACGTAGAGCTGGCAAAGAACTTAGGCTGCAAGGCCATCCTGCTGCAACCGGATAAAAGTCTGCTGACCGAAAAAGGACTGGAAGACACGTGCGTATTAGCTACCACCGACTGGGACCGCGTGGCAGAGTTTCTCTTTGCCGGTGAACGTACTGCCGAAGTAAGCCGCAAGACCAAGGAAACCGATATCCGTATCCGGGTGAACCTGGACGGAAACGGCACCTGCCATATCCATACCGGACTAGGATTCTTCGACCACATGCTGGAGCAAATCGGCAAGCACGGCGGCATCGACCTGGACATCCACGTAGACGGTGATTTGGAAGTGGACGAACACCACACCATTGAAGATACGGCTATCGCTTTAGGAGAATGTCTGTACAAAGCATTAGGAAGCAAGAGAGGTATCGAACGTTACGGCTACTGTCTGCCCATGGACGACTGCCAGTGTATGGTTTCACTCGATTTCGGCGGACGGGCCTGGCTGGTATGGGACACCACCTTTACCCGTGAAAAGATTGGCGACATGCCTACCGAGATGTTCCTCCATTTCTTCAAGTCGCTGAGTGATTCGGCCCGTATGAACCTCCATATCAAAGCCGAGGGAACCAATGAACACCACAAAATAGAAGGTATCTTCAAGGCCCTCGCCCGCAGCATCAAGATGGCCATACGCCGTGACATTCATCATTTTGAGATTCCTTCCAGCAAGGGATGCATCTGACATAAAAAAAGAAGCATGGATTCCAGGCATTCGCTAAAATCCATGCTTCTTTTTTATTCTTTACAATCTACAATTGCTACTGCTTCTTCAGCTGCACTCCCAATTGTAATCCGTCATATTGGCTCAACAACGAACTGGCTGTACTTACTGCCGAATTGGATGACTTGCTTGCCACAGCTCCTGTGATGGTCTGTGCCAGCGACATCAGTTTGTCTGCCTTGAACAGCAGGCTCATTGTATCTCCGGTCAGCCCCTTCGAAACCGTCGCATTCACTTTCAATCCCAGACGAGTTTTCATTGTCAGTTCCTTGGTGTCCGCATTGTAGCTGTACGTTCCGTTGACTGTTTTTCCACCCACCACCGAAGTATACGTACTATCAGCATTGAAGGTGTAGGTTGTACCTTCCTTGAAACCCAGCTTCTCCAGTACACCGCTCATCTTATCTTCTACCTGTTTGGCAGCCACTTCACCGCCAGCCTTAGCCAGCAGATTGTCACTCTCAAACTTACAGTCCGGACCCACATAAGCCCACGTTCCTGTCAATGAGGCACTTTCACCCGTTACCTTATTCGCTACCGCATTGGCTACACCTGACAGTATTGATTTCAGGTCCTGAGCCATTCCATTGGCAGTACCGGCAATACACAATGCCAGCACCAGCACACTTCTCCATAAAACACTTTTTTTTCATCACTCTTCTTATTTTATTTTGGTAGATACTTATTTAACAAGTGGGGCATGCCTTTCATTCGGTCAGCCTCAGCAAGCCTTGAAACTCATGTCAAGACCTTTCACAGAATGCGTCAGTGCACCTACAGAAATGTAATCCACTCCACATTCTGCATAGTCACGCAAGGTGTCGAAGGTAATACCGCCCGATGACTCCAGTTCCACACGACCACCAACCATTTCTACGGCCTTGCGTGTATTTTCCGGAGTAAAGTTGTCCAGCATGATGCGGTCTACTCCACCCAGGTCGAGCACCTGCTGCAATTCGTCGAAGTTGCGCACTTCAATCTCAATCTTCAGGTCCTTTCCTTTTGCCTTGCAATATTCCTTAGCACGCGTGATTGCCTTGTCAATTCCTCCGGCAAAGTCCACGTGATTGTCTTTCAGCAGAATCATGTCGAACAGACCGATACGATGGTTTACTCCTCCACCGATTTTCACCGCCATCTTTTCCAGAATACGCATACCCGGAGTCGTCTTACGTGTATCCAGCACGCGAGTCTTCGTACCTTTCAGGCGTTCTACGTATTTGCTGGTCATCGTAGCAATACCGCTCATACGCTGCATGATGTTCAGCATCAGGCGTTCGGTCTGAAGCAAAGACTGAATCTTTCCTTCTACCACCATGGCCACGTCGCCCGGTTTCACGTGTGTACCGTCCTGAATGAACACTTCCACCTTCATTTCAGGGTCAAAGCGATGGAACACTTCTTTTGCAATTTCAATACCAGCCAGAATACCTTCTTCCTTAATCAGCAGTTTCGACTTGCCCATTGCATCCGCCGGAATGCAAGACAACGTAGTATGGTCACCGTCACCTATATCCTCTGCAAAAGAGAGGTCAATCAGACGGTCAATCAAATCCTTTACAATTTTTTCGTCCATTTTGTTCAAAATATTAAGTGATATTTCAGGAAGCAAAGGTAATTATTATTCATATCTTTGCAAAGGTAACCCGTTTTAATCAAAGTAAAAAAGATATGAAATTTACCCTACTTGTGGTCGGCCGGACGGTCGAAAAGCATTATATCACAGCCATCAGTGACTACGTGGAACGTACCAAACACTATGTTTCGTTCGATATGGAGGTGATACCTGAACTGAAGAATACCAAAAGCCTCAGCATGGAGCAGCAGAAAGAAAAGGAAGGCGAAGCCATCCTGAAAGCCTTGCAGCCCGGCGATGTAGTAGTGTTGCTCGACGAGCATGGAAAAGAATTCCGCTCCATCGAGTTTGCCAACTGGATAGAGCGGAAAATGCATACCGTAAACAAGCGGCTGGTGTTCATCATCGGCGGACCTTACGGATTCTCTCCTTCCGTCTATCAGGCTGCCCAGGAAAAGATTTCCCTTTCCAAAATGACATTTTCGCACCAGATGATACGGCTTATCTTCGTGGAACAACTTTACCGGGCCATGACCATTCTGAACAATGGCCCTTACCACCACGAATAAACCGGTTACCTCAACCGCAGAATATCGCCTACTTTCGGAGCCGGTGAATCTGGCTCCATCTTATTCAACTTATACAGATTTTTCAAACGGATACCGAATTTCTGGGAAATAGAATACATGGAATCTCCCTGACGCACCACGTACACAATGTATTCCTTTGTCGCCCGACGACGTTTCTTCTCCAGATATACAATTTCTCCTCCCATGAACTGGTAGTCCTTCGGCAGTTCGTTATAAGTGCGCAGTTTCTTTTTGCTGATGCCCAGCTCATCCGACAATTTTTCAAACGTATCTCCCCGACGGGCGATAATGTAGACCATATCATTGGCTAAATACGGCTGATGCGGATTGGGGAATTCTTCTATCCATTCCAAACCTTTCTTGGTATCGTAACGATCCAGGTCGTAGAGTTCAATGATGTTGATCAGGCGGTCGGCATAACGCGGGTCAGTGGCATAACCAGCCTTCTTCAAGCCACGTGCCCATCCCTTGTAATCCGTAATCTTCAAACGAAACAAAAAGGCATAACGTGCTCCCGTACGCAGGAATTTGGAATGATCACGATACGAATCCTTGGCATGACGATAAGCCCGGAAACACTCATTCGGCGCATCGTCATCGGCACGTACCGTCCGTCCGTCCCAACTCCGTCCACACTTGATACCGAAATGGTTGTTCGACTTGCGGGCCAGTTCACTTCGTCCGGCTCCCGACTCCAGCAGTCCCTGTGCCAGCGTAATACTGGCCGGAATGTGATAACGCTTCATCTCCTCCACTGCAATTTTATGATACTGCCGGATGTAATCTTCGTACGCCTTATTCTTGCGCTGAGCTGCTCCCAAAGAGAGTGCCATCCCTGCCAGACAGCACACCAAAATATATTTTAATGATTTCATGCAGTTCTTCTTTACCGTTTAACGTGCAAAGATAAACGATTCACCACAGAAGCTTACGGGCAAACACTTAAAAATACAGAAAAACAAGGAGAAAAGCATTTTTTTACTTATATTTGTTTACCAACTACAAAAACAAAAGCCATGAAAGAAATCAAACTTGAAATCCGTATCCATTCCTTGCAATACGATGAACTTACTCCACAAGACCGTGAACTGATGGACAAAGCCAAAGAAGCCACCTCACGCAGTTATGCGCCTTACTCCAAATTTTCAGTCGGTGCCGCTGCCCTGCTGAAGAACGGGGTGATTGTGACGGGTACGAATCAGGAAAACGCAGCCTACCCATCCGGAACATGTGCCGAACGTACACACTGTTTATGCCAATTCCCAGTATCCCGACCAACCTGTGCTGACACTAGCCATCGCCGCCCGAAGTGAATCCGGCTACCTCGATACACCGATTCCTCCTTGCGGAGCTGCCGGCAGGTGCTATTGGAAACTGAGCAGCGCTACCAACAGCCTATGCGCATTTTGCTATATGGAGAAAAAGCGATTTACGAGATAGACGGAACCAAAGACTTGTTACCCTTATCTTTGGCGGGGAGTTTTTGAAATAAACTCCCTCACCCTACCACATAACGGGCATACTTTCCGGTCAGCCGGCGAAGCAGAATCACCAGCCCCCATGATACAAGGAAAGCAACTACCGCAGCAAACGGTATCTGCAATCCCACAGGCACGTGACACATACGGGCCAGCACTACGCTCGGACCGGTGAAGAAATAATGAATCATATACACTCCGAAACCGCATACCGTCAGATTGGCAAGGGCTTTCTGTATTTGCTGATTATTTACACGGACTTTCTTGCAAAGCATGAACAACGGAAGGGTCATCAGCACCACGTTCGGTGAGCAATAGTAGAAGAAAAGTTCGAGCTGTTCTTCTGTGCAGTCGGGCAATGCGGTCATGTGACGGAAACCGAAGAACGTAACACAGAAACCTACGACAAACATGGGGATTCCCCACTCCAGTGTTTTTGCCAGACCCCATTCCGTGTGACGCAGATAATGTCCTAACAGCAGATAACCGTTGAATCCGGCAAACATATAGAGCATATAAAACTCGTTCCAGGAACAGGAACCCCAAATGTAAGGCCCTACAAATTCTCTGTAATAAGGAACGAAAAGCGTCACACCCCAAGCCACAAGGAACCACCGCTGTGCTTTCCGGCTGGCTTTTTCCACCCAGGCAGAAAATACCGGCATGTACAGATACAGCCCGATAAGCAGATAAATGTACCACATGTGCACGTCCAGCAAAGAGAAATTGAACGGCATCTGTGCAATGTATCCCAACGATACATCGAGCGACTGGCGCATCACTTCCTCACCCGAATACGGGAAAAAATCGAGAATGACTTCCGGAGCTACTCCCAGCAGCCCTGTAATCCACGGGAAAAGATTGTAAATGACCGACCAGATAAGGAAAGGCCAGAACACACGTCCGATGCGTTTACGATAAAACGGAGCCACTTCCCCTTTTACCGGCAACAGCAAGGCTCCTGTAATCATTACAAACAAAGGTACACACGGACGAAGCAAGGAACCGTACACGGCACCCCACCACTTGATTTCCGCAATATTAGCCGGGGGCTCTCCCGGATAGAAGTTAAACGGGTCTGCCGAATGGCAGCATACTACAGTGAACATGGCTACCAGACGAACCACGTCGAGCCACACGATGTGTGTTTTTTGAGTAGGATTTAAAGTTGAATCCATAATAACTAACTGATAATTTGAAGATTATACCTATATTTTCAAAATATTCCAAAGGAGTCCTGACGAACAGAAAAAAAACGCAAGTGCGTTTCCACAAAAAACGTACTTTGCGCTTTTAAGTAAAAAACGCCTAAGCGTTTTGATCAAAAACGTCCTTGCGCTTTAAGTAAAAACGCCTAAGCGTTTTGATCAAAACGTCCTTGCGTTTCGGATAAAACGTACTTGCGTTTTCTTCCAAACGCAAAGGCGTTTTTTAAGTCTTATTTATCGCCGTACATACGGGCACGCATTTCCTTGATATGGTCGGATGAAATATACTCGTCGTAGCTCATCATCTTGTCGATGATTCCGTTCGGAGTCAACTCGATGATACGGTTGGCCACGGTTTCGATGAACTCATGGTCGTGTGAGGCAAAGAGCACATTTCCCTTGTAAATCTTCAGGTTGTTGTTGAACGCCTGAATAGATTCCAAGTCCAGGTGGTTGGTCGGAGTATCCAGAATCAGACAGTTGGCATTACGCAACTGCATGCGGGCAATCATACAACGCATCTTCTCACCTCCCGACAGCACGCTGACTTTCTTCATCACCTCTTCACCAGAGAACAACATACGGCCGAGGAAGCCTTTCATTTCCACTTCATTGCCCTGACCATACTGGCTCAACCAGTCTACCAGGTTCAGGTCGCAGTTGAAATAATCCGTATTATCCAGCGGCAAGTAAGCCGTGGTAATGGTTACTCCCCAGTTATAGTGTCCGGCCTGTGCCTTACGATGTCCGTTGATAATTTCAAACAAGGCCGTCATGGCACGCGGGTCGCGGCTCAGGAAAACAATCTTGTCGCCCTTCTCCACGTTAAAGTTCACATCATTGAAAAGCACTGTTCCTTCTTCCGTTTCGGCACGCAGTCCGGAAACCTCCAGAATCTGGTTACCCGGCTCACGGTCCATCGTAAAGATGATACCCGGATATTTACGGGAAGACGGCTTGATTTCATCCACATTCAGTTTCTCCAGCATCTTCTTACGGCTGGTAGTCTGCTTGGATTTCGCTACATTGGCAGAGAAACGACGGATAAATTCTTCCAGTTCCTTACGCTTTTCTTCTGCCTTGGCCTTCTGGTTCTGCTGCTGACGGAGAGCCAGCTGGCTGGATTCATACCAGAAGCTATAGTTACCGGCAAAGAGGTTCACCTTGCCGAAGTCGATGTCCACCGTATGCGTACATACCGAGTCAAGGAAGTGACGGTCGTGGCTTACCACCAGCACGGTATGTTCAAAGTTAGAAAGGTATTCTTCGAGCCAGGTCACCGTATCCATATCCAGGTCATTGGTCGGCTCGTCGAGCAACAGGTTGTCCGGATTTCCGAAAAGCGCCTGTGCCAGCATCACGCGCACCTTTTCCTTACCACTCAAATCACCCATCAGCGTGTAGTGCTTGTCTTCTTTTATGCCCAGTCCGCTCAGCAGGATAGCTGCATCGCTCTCGGCATTCCAGCCTTCCAGTTCGGCAAACTTTTCTTCCAGTTCGGCTGCCTTGATACCGTCTTCATCGGTAAAATCTTCCTTGGCATACAGAGCCTCGCGCTGCTTCATGATGTCCCAAAGATGGTGTGTCCCATCAGTACGGTATCGAGCACCGTGTGGGCATCAAACTTAAAGTGGTCCTGGCTCAACACCGAAAGACGTTCGCCCGGTCCCAGGGTGACACTTCCCTTGGTGGGGTCCAGCTCGCCCGAAATCACTTTCAGGAACGTAGACTTACCGGCACCGTTGGCTCCGATGATGCCATAGATATTACCATTCGTGAACTTCAAGTTCACGTCGTTATACAACACTCTTTTACCAAATTGAACGGCTACATTTGAAACTGTTATCATCTGTTTTTTCTACCTTTTTTGAATTATGCGGCAAAGATACGGATTTCCACCGAAAAAATAAAGGGAAAAACCATGAAGCGTTTCTCCCTTTCTGTTTTAGAACCAGTCCTTCAGTTCCGAAGCCTTGGCCTTGCTAATGATGATTTTCTCGGGCACCGGCACTTTCAGGTTGATGGCCAATCGTCCGTTGAACCACAGGCTGATGTCGGACACGGCCTTCCGCGACACGATGAACTGGCGGTTGGCCCGGAAGAAATCGTGCGGATTGAGCAGTTCGGCCAGCTCGTCGAGCGACTGCGAGAACACAAACTCCTTCCCCTCTCCGTCGACAGCCTTGACCAGTCCGTTGGAAATATAGAAATACTGGATGGAATCGACCGATACCGGCAGGAACTTGTCGCCCTTCACCGGCACCAGAAAATGGGTCTTGTAGCTTTCCTCCTTTTTCAGGCTCCGGATAATCTCCGACAGGTCGGGCTGTTTCTCCGCCTTCGGCTGTCCGCCCAGCAGTTCCAGCTTATGCATGGCCTCCTGCAAGTCGGTCCGGCTGATGGGCTTGAGCAGATAGGCCACGCTGTTCACCTTGAATGCCCGGAGCGCATATTCATCGTAGGCCGTGGTGAAGATAATCGGACAGGTGATGTCCACCTGCGCACAGATGTCGAAAGCCGAGCCATCAGCCAGATGGATGTCCATAAACACCAGCTCCGGCATGGGATGCGTACGAAACCATTCCACTCCGTCGAAAATGCTGTCCACCTCCCCGACGATTTCAAAATCGGTGTCCACTTCCTGCATCACGGCCTTCAGGTTGCGCAAGGCCGCTTTCTCATCTTCTATAATCAGTGTTTTCATTTCAAATCAAAGGCAAAATCACAGTAAAACGGTTGTTCTCTTCCTGTACGGAAACTTCCTTTTTATAAAGCAACTGGTAACGTTTGGCCAGATTGGCCAGTCCGATTCCCATTCCGGCCGTCCCGCCCCGCTTGGGTTGCAACGGGTTGCTCACCTCCACCGTATCGCCTTCCGCCTTTACCAGCACCGTCAGCGGACGGCGGTTACTGATTTCGTTGTGCTTCACGGCATTCTCTATCAGCAACTGAAGGGCCATGGGCGGGAGCTTGCGGGAAAGCTGTTCCGGAGAAATCTGAATGTCAAATTGCAGATTCTCTTCATAACGCACCTGCAACAGAAAGATATACGATCGCACAAACTCCATCTCCTCCCGCAGCGTCACGGAATGTGACTCATTATCCTGCAAGGTGTAACGCATCACTTTCGATAGTTCCTCCAGGTAATGACGGGCTTTGTCGGGCGATTCGCGAATGAGCAGATACAAGGTATTCAATGAATTGAAAAGCATATGCGGATTCAACTGGCTCTTCAGGGCCTCGTACTGGTTGATGATGTTTTCCGTGCGCAACTGCTGGTTCTCAAGCAGCATTTTGCGGCTCATCCGGTTCTGATGAAAGAAATAGCAGCTACCCGTCACAATGCAAGTAATCAGAAAATCCCGTAAAGGATGAAGATAATGATGAAGCATAGCATCGATGGCCGGGATGTCGAAATGCTGGTGCAGATACACGAAGCATTTTCCCAGCAGGTTGCTGACCACCCACGTGAGCACAAACGCGCAGAGCATCTTCTTCCACCCGATGGAAACCATGTCACTGTTAAAACGGAACACGGCTTCATTCAGGAAAAAGAGAAAAAGAAGGGAAAGGTACGTAAACAGCACCTCATTGCCCACGTCTGCCCAGTGCATCCCCGGAAACGAGAGCCCGTCGGAAGAATACGGATTCGACAAGGTAATCAGTTCCGGAAAATGCGTGAGGAATGCCACCATGATGGCGATGGCATTCACTACCAGCAGATATCTATTATTCACGATTTGCTTCATCCTCAAAATCAGGATTTTTGGGGAGCCTTACGGGCCGATACATACATTCCGGGACGGAAATCTTTCAGCGGATGCAGCACACGGGCATACACCTTGATGGAACGGTTGGTGCTGTCCACCATCTGGTCGATGGAAACCAATACGGCTTCAAACGTTTTATCCCCCATGCCATTCACACGGAACTCAATCTGGTCGCCCACCTTCAAATCATCCAGGTCTTTCTCGTAAGCGGTCAGCTGCAACATCAATGACTGCTTGTCGATGACATCACATACAGGTTCACCCACATTGAAATATTTCCCCAGGTTGACATTCATATTGGTGACATATCCACTCAAAGGAGCCTTGATTTCCAAATACGTATGAATGCCATCGGCCTTCAAATGACGGGTATCCATGCCCAAAATCTTCAACTGGGCGGCACTTGCATCTAACAAGCTCTTCATGGAAAGATACTCCGATTTACTCTGCTGCATCTGTTTCTGGGAAGCTGCCTCATGCGAAGCCAGGTTCTTCTGGCGTGCATATTCTTTTTCCAGGAACTCAATCTGTGCGGCCGCGTCCAGCCAGGTCTGCTGCAAAGTGATAAATCCGGATTTTCCAGCGTCAGAATCACCTGACCTTTCTGCACGTAACTGCCCGGCAGGAAAGACACACTGTGTACGGCCCCTCCCATACTCAAAGTGATGGTGGCATGCCGCTGCGGCGGTACCATCAGAATACCGTTGAACGAAGGAGCATTGGCCACCTGAGTAGCTCCCGACATACCGTCTACCACCATGCTATCAGTAGCCGCAGCAAGGCTGTCCTGCGATGCCGACAGAGTATCGGCTGCTCCATCAGTTGTTTGTTCGGATGCACCTCCTCCGCAAGAAGTGAAAGCCAGTGCACACCATAAGGCTGAGAAAAAAAGTATCTGTTTCATCTTGTTATGCTTTTTATTTTTTATTCAGTGTATAATTCGATTTCCAGTACGGATACGTTGTAGGCATATACCGTTTCAATGTAATTCCGACGAATGTCGCGCGAAGCGTTCAGACTCTGCACGAAGTCCGTAATATTGATCTCACTTTCCTTGAACTTCAACAGGGCACTTTTCTGAAGCGCTTCCGCCTCTTTCAGGGCTGCCTTGGAATAGTAGTACAAGCTTTCCTGCTGCTGACGGGCACGGCGGTAAAGTTCTTCCACCTGGTTGTTCAACTGTACCCGGTTCTGCTCAGCTTGCCATTCCGCAATCTGCAAGTTCACCTTGGCCTGCTTGCTGCGGCTGCGCTGCGGGAAGAACAGAATGGGAAAGGACACGCCCACCATCCACGAGTTCAACCCGTTCAGCGGTGCGATTTTCTGACGCACATACCCCAGTGAGAACTCCGGGAAAAACTTGCTGCGTTCAATGCGGAGTTCCGATTTCTTTTCCTGCACCTGGCTGGCAAAATAATTCAGATGGGCTGCCGAAAGAGGCCGGTCCTGCAAAGAGAGCGGAAGTACCGCCAGTGAACTGTCGTTGGGCACTACCGGCGCACCGGCATAGCAGGCCCACGCAAAACGACGGGAAGCCAGTTCCATTTCCTCCCGAGCTTGCAGGCTGCGGGTGTGAAGATCCGCTGCCAGCGTGGCAATCATGTTCCGTTGCGTCTGGTCAATATCTCCCTGCTGATAACGCAACTCCCCGCTTTCACGCAGCTTCAGGGCCAGTTCTTCCTGCTCTCCATACAAACGATACAAATGAAGAGCATATTGATAGTACACCCACGCCCGTTTCACTTCGGCCACAATTTCTTTCTTCACCATGTCACGGTAGTTGCTGCCGGTGGTTACCTGTGCATTGACCAAGGCATTCTTATAGAAAGGAGTCAGCAAGGAACCGAGCGACTGTTCTACCGACAGTTCATTGTCTTTCCGATATTCCCCGTTCAACTGCCCCCAGGAGTAGCTGAACGAAGTGTTGCCCCCGTCCCAGACTTCTCCACGGGCTGCCCGGCTCCGCTCAATCTCCGCATTAGCCATCTTCAACCGCGGATGATTCTGCAAAGCAATTTCCAAGGCCTCATCCAATGATATCGCTTTTTGAGAAGTCGGAGTCACGGCAGAAGCAGATGCGGCCAGCAATAGCAGCAGACAAGTCAGTCCTGCTTTTCTACCCACCGTACACGGTGTTTTTTCCGTCCCCATACATGAGCAATGGAATTTACCAGCCGATAGAATACCGGTATCACAATCAAGGTCAGCACAGTCGACACAATCAGTCCGCCAATCACTACCGTAGCCAGCGGACGCTGTACTTCCGCTCCGGCCGAAGTGGCCACTGCCATCGGCACAAAACCCAGTGAAGCTACCAGTCCGGTCAGGAACACCGGTCTCAACAGATGAGGACATCCTTTTGCAATGATTCGATTCGTACACATAGTATAAGTTTTTTCTTTTCGCAAATCATTAAAATGATTGATCATCAAGATACCATTCAGCACGGCCACACCAAACAGGGCGATAAATCCCACACCGGCCGAGATACTGAACGGAAGGCCACGCAACCACAAGGCTACGATACCTCCAATCAGTGACAAAGGTACGGTAGAAAAAACAACTAACGAATAAATTACGCTTCTAAATGCAAAAAATAACAGTAAAAGTATCAACATCAGGGCAATCGGAATCACGATACTCAACGTGCGTACGGCATTCTGCAGGTTCTCAAACTGTCCGCCGTACTCCCAATAGTAACCCGGTTTCAGCTTGATATTCTTTTCCAAAGAGGTACGAATCTGTGCCACTACTTGCTGAATGTCGGCATCACGCACATTGACACCAATGACAATCCGTCGCTTGGTGGCATCACGGTTAATCTGCAACGGACCGTTCTCCAGGTCGATGCTGGCCACCTCGCTGACCGGTATCTGGATGCCTTCGCTCGTGCGGACAAACAGCTTGTCAATATTCAAATCTTTCACCTTGTCCTTGTCCAAACGCAGCACAAGATCGAAACGGCGTTCGTTTTCAAACACTACTCCGGCAGTCTCGCCTGCATATGCCGTACGAATGATGGAGTTCAGTTCTTCAATATCGATGCCGTAACGGGCAATCTTGTCACGGTCATATTTCACCAGCAGCTGCGGAAGTCCCATAGCCTGTTCTACCAGCACATCGGATGCGCCAGGTACCTGCTCCACATATTTCGCAGCCTCTTTTGCCTTGGCATAAAGTTCGGTCATGTCTTCTCCATACAGTTTGATGGCGATATCGGCTTTGGCTCCTGTCATCAGCTCATTGAAACGCAACTGGATGGGCTGGCTGAAATTGAATTCGGCTCCTTTTACCGACTCCAGCGACTTTTTCATCTTTTCTACCATTTCCGCCCGACTGCTGGCCGAAGTCCATTCACTGAACGGCTTCATCACAATCATCACGTCGGCATCCTCTACGGCCATCGGGTCGGTAGGTACTTCAGCCGTACCGATTTTGGCAACCACGTGCTTGATTTCCGGAAAATCCTCCTTCAGTTTCTTCTCAGCCGCAAGCGACACCTCGATACTGCGGCTCAAGGAACTACCTGCCGGAAGCGTCATCTGCATGGCGAAGTCGCCTTCATCGAGTGTCGGAATAAATTCGGCTCCCAACCGGGTGAACAACAAGAAGGACAATATTAATAAGGTAAAGGCCGAAGCCAACGTACCCCACACATGGGCCAGACAGAAATTCAAGGCACGGTGATACACACGGTTCAACTTCTCGAAGAAACGGTCGGCCAAGGTCGGCTTCACAGCCACGGTACGTTTCAGGAAAAGCGAAGCCATCATCGGCACATAAGTGAGCGACAGCAATAGGGCTCCGATGATACAGAACACCAGGGTCTTGGCCATCGGGGTAAAGTATTTTCCTTCGATTCCGGTCAAAGTCAATATAGGGAAGAACACAATCAGAATAATCAAAACGGCAAACGTGGCGCTTCGTACGACATTGCCGGCTCCTTTCTCCACCTCTGCATCCATTTCTTCTTTGCTAAGGGTACGTCCAATCAACCGACGGCCATAGATATGTGCCAGAATTCCTTCCAATATCACAATGGAACCGTCTACCACAATACCGAAGTCGATAGCTCCCAAACTCATCAGGTTGGCAGATACACCGAACACCCGCATCAGGATAAAGGCAAAAAGCATAGCTAACGGAATTACGGAAGCCACAATCAATCCTGCACGGACATTGCCGAGGAACAGAATCAATACCAAGAACACGATAATGGCTCCTTCCACCAAGTTGCGGATAACTGTCGATATGTTACGGTTCACCAGTTCCGAACGATTCAGATAAGGTTCTACACTGACGCCTTCGGGAAGCATCTTCTGTACCTTCGCCACGCGTTTCTCCAACTCCTGCGTGACCACATTGGCATTGGCACCTTTCAGCATCATGGCAATACCTCCCACGCATTCGCCTTCTCCATCCTTGGTCATGGCGCCAAAACGCTTGGGAGCTCCGTAACGTACTTTAGCAATGTCGCTCACATGTACAGGGATTCCTCCACGATTGGTCACGACAATCTGTTCAATGTCTTTTAAGTCGGCAATCATACCTTCCGAACGGATGTAATAGGCACGGTTCACCTTTTCTATATAGCTACCTCCGGTATTCTGGTTATTGCGGCTCAATGCATCGTACACATCGCTGATGGTAATATTGAGCGAATACAAGGCATCCGGGTCAACAGCCACTTCATATTGCTTCAGGTATCCTCCGAAACTGTTGATTTCCACAATGCCCGGAATACCCGAAAGCTGTCTTTTCACAATCCAGTCCTGAATAGTACGCAGCTCCATGGCATCGTACTTCTTTTCATATCCCGGAGCTACTTTCAGCACATACTGATAAATTTCTCCCAAACCGGTGGTAATCGGCATCATTTCCGGTACGCCCAGATTGGAAGGAATCTCCCCGGCCACGGTCTGTATCTGTTCATTGACCAACTGACGGGCATCCAGCGTAGGCACGCTTTCCTTGAATACTACCGTCACTACGGAAAGTCCAAAACGAGACACCGAACGGATTTCCTGCACATTCATAATGTTGCTCATGGCAACCTCTATCGGGAACGTAATCAACTGTTCCACCTCCTGAGGAGCCAAAGTGGGCGACACGGTAACAATCTGTACCTGATTATTGGTAATGTCGGGCACTGCATCGATGGGCAATGTCAGCATTGAATAAATGCCCCCAATCATTAAAACAAGGTTGTCAGCACGACAAACAGTTTTTTTCGAATTGAAAAACGGACTATTTTCTTAAACATTTTCTTGAGTGTTGATTAATGATGGTAGCAAAATTAGTGGCTCACTACCTTTTAAAGATTCGTAAAAGTATGAAACCGACAAATCAGAGGTTGAACTGTACTTTTGGAAAGATGAAATATAAAAAGAGCAGACAGAAGCCGAAACTTATTTTTTTCTATGTCAGTGTGGCAGTTTTTTATTATTTTGCGGCCAATCCACAAAAAGCTGAGCTAAGGCACGATTTTTGCTGGAGAAAAGCAAAACATTCAATTGAAATAAAACTAAATAAGATATGAGCAACAAGAATCAAAACCAAAAGGTGGAAGAAGAATTGAAGAATCAGCAGCACACTGACAAAAATGCACAGGCTGCCGCTGAATCTCAGGAAGCGGAAGCACAAAAAGCCCAGGAAAAAGGCGAAGAAGAAAAAGAACTTACCGCAGAAGAGAAGTTAGAAAAAGAATTGGAAGAAGCTCAGAAAGTGATTGATGAGCAAAAAGATAAATATCTGCGTCTGTCTGCTGAATTTGATAATTTCCGGAAACGTACTATCAAGGAAAAAGCCGAACTGATTAAGAACGGAGGCGAAAAAGCCATCAATGCCGTACTACCAGTTTTGGATGACCTGGAACGTGCTTTACAGAATATGCAGAAAGCAGAAGACGTGAAAGCAATCTACGACGGTGTAGAACTGATTTATCAAAAGTTCCTGAAGAACTTGCATCAGGAGGGACTGGAAAAAATGGAACCTATCGGCCAGGATTTCGATACCGACTACCACGAAGCCATCGCACTGGTACCCGCTTCAAGTGAAGATCAGAAAGGAAAGATTCTGGACTGTGTACAGACTGGATACAAATTGAATGAAAAAGTCATCCGTCACGCCAAAGTGGTGGTTGCCCAATAATAAATAGGTAGAGTCATGGCGAAAAGAGATTACTATGAAGTGCTGGGGGTTGCCAAAACGGCCACGGCAGATGAGATAAAGAAAGCGTATCGAAAGAAGGCCATCCAATATCATCCGGACCGCAACCCGGGTGATAAGGAAGCGGAAGAGAAGTTCAAGGAAGCCGCAGAGGCCTACGAAGTATTGAGCAACCCGGACAAGCGTTCACGCTATGACCAGTTCGGTTTTGCCGGAGTAGACGGTGCAGCCGGAGGTGGAAGTGGTTTTGGCGGATTTGGCGGCCAAGGCATGTCTATGGACGATATTTTCTCTATGTTCGGCGATATTTTCGGCGGACACGGAGGATTTGGTGGATTCAGCAGCGGATTTGGTGGCGGAGGCCAGTCACGTCAGCGGAAGTTCCGTGGTTCAGACTTGCGCGTAAAGGTCAAACTGAACCTGAAGGAGATTTCAACTGGAGTTGAAAAGAAATTCAAGCTGAAGAAATACGTAGAATGCAGCCACTGTCATGGTACAGGAGCAGAAGGTGACGGAGGTACAGAAACTTGTCCTACATGTCACGGAACGGGTAGCGTAACCCGCACACAGCAGAGCATTTTCGGCATGATGCAGACACAGTCTGTATGTCCGCAGTGCGGCGGTGAAGGTAAAATCATCAAGAACAAGTGTAAGGAATGTAACGGTGAAGGAGTGGTTTACGGTGAAGAAGTGGTAACGGTGAAGATTCCGGCCGGAGTAGCTGAAGGCATGCAGGTGACCATCAACGGAAAAGGTAATGCCGGAAAGCACAACGGGGTACCGGGCGACTTGCTGGTATTGATTGAGGAAGAAAAGCATCCGGAACTCATCCGTGACGAAAGTGACTTGATTTACAACCTTCTGTTGAGTGTGCCGACCGCTGCATTAGGAGGTACGGTAGAAATCCCGACCATCGACGGGAAGGCAAAAATCAAGATTGAGCCGGGCACACAGCCGGGCAAAGTACTCCGCTTGCGCGGCAAAGGTCTGCCAAACATCAACAGCTACGGATACAACACCGGTACAGGTGACTTGCTGGTAAATATTAGCGTCTACATTCCGGAAACGCTGACGAAAGAAGAACGTCAGGCACTGGAAAAATGGCAGGAAGCAGAAAACTTCAAGCCAAATACAAGTCTGAAAGAAAAAATCTTCAAGAAATTCAGAAGTTTATTCGATTAAGCAACAGCTTTTCAGATACAAGAAAGGACTGTCTCCCCTACAAGTGGAGTCAGTCCTTTCTGCATTTAAACACATTCCTGCAAGGCTCTTATTTCAGCCGGAAGCCATTTTCCCAGTACTTCCGAAGAAGTACTCCAGTACTGCATAGGAAGTACTCCAGTACTTTCGTGGAAGTACTACAGTCCTCCTTAAGAAGTACTGAAAAGAGAACAGGACATTTCAGATTCTGCTCTGGTCCACATCGTCTTCTTTATCCAAATAAAATTTAAACCAGGACTAAAAAGAGATAACAGCCTAAATAGCAGTGACATTTTTTGTATTTTGGGGTAACAAAAAATGAAAGTCATGAAAAAATATATCTTGCTGCTGACATTGTTCTGTCCGTTACTCGTTTTAGCACAGACAGAAAACCCGAAGTCGCTTCCTTCCGACTCCCTTTCCACGACATTGCATGCAGAACAGCTCATGGCTAAGGATACACTCAGTGTACCCCTGCCCGCTCCTGTTCCGCAGCATTACCTATACTCTCCCTTCGATATGTATGGCATTACCCCGTTCAATTACGGCTATACCACCTGGGAGTTGCATAAAGGATTCAATGCCTCCATCGGCATGAATGTCACGTTCAGTCCGAGCAAATATGCTCCTTCCGGAGTGGGTTTCGGTCAGGACGCCGCTTTCTTGTACGCCGTACCGCTGAACAAGCGCTTCAGCGTAGCAGGCGGATTGTATGCCAGCAATTTCAACTGGGGTGGCATTAACTACCGTAATGTAGGAATTACCGGCATTGCTGCGTTTAAAGTCAACGAACGTATCAGTCTGTATGCCTATGGCAACAAATCGCTCATGCCGAAACGTTCACCCTATTACTATCCCATGCCAAATTTCGCTCCCGACCGGATTGGGGGAATGATTAATTTCAAGTTTAATGAAAGCAGTTCCATCAGCATCGGAGTAGAAGGAATCAAGTACCCACAAGGGGCTTACTGGTAAATGAAATCGTAAAAAGATAGGTTATCCTGATAAAAATGATGATATTTGCAGCTGTTTTTAAAAAGCAGAAATCATGAATTATCAGGAAACACTTACCTACTTATATAATAGTGCCCCTCTGTTTCAGCAGGTGGGCAAAGATGCTTACAAAGAAGGATTAGACAACACGTATGCCCTGGATGATTACTTCCATCACCCTCACCGCAAATTCCATACGATTCACGTGGCAGGAACCAACGGAAAAGGTTCTTGTTCGCATACATTGGCTGCCATTCTACAGGCTGCAGGCTATAAAACCGGACTTTATACTTCTCCTCACTTAGTGGATTTCCGTGAGCGTATCCGCGTAAACGGCACTCCGGTAAGTCAGGAATTTGTCATCGACTTTGTAGAAAAGCACCGTGCTTTCTTCGAACCGCTCCACCCTTCTTTCTTTGAACTTACCACTGCCATGGCATTCACCTATTTCGCTGAACAGCAGGTGGATGTAGCCGTCATAGAGGTCGGTCTTGGAGGAAGACTGGACTGCACCAATATCATTCAGCCCGACTTGTGTGTCATTACCAACATCAGTTTTGATCATGTACAGTTTTTAGGCAATACCCTGGAAAAAATTGCTTCAGAAAAGGCGGGCATCATTAAAGAAGGTACTCCGGTCGTAATCGGTGAAACCACTCCAGAAACCCGACCTGTCTTCCAGGCTAAGGCTACTGCCGTAGGGGCTCCCATTGTATTTGCCGAAGACGAGCACCTGCTCATCCATGCGACCCGCAACGAAGCGATGCATTACGTTTACCAAACAGCTGACTATCCTCAACTGGAGGGCGAACTGGGAGCTTATGCCAGCTAAAGAATACCAATACCCTACTCTCGGCAATCCGACAGCTTCGTCATGCAGGATATAATCTGTCAGAAGAGAATGTACGTGAAGGCTTCCTCCATGTCTGCGAGCTGACCGGTCTGATGGGACGCTGGCAGAAATTAGGTGAAAAACCGACCATCATCTGCGATACCGGACACAATACGGGAGGCATGCAATACATTAACGAGCAGCTCAGACATCAGACTTATAAAACCTTACATATTGTCATCGGCATGGTGAACGATAAGGATGTGAGCGGGGTATTGTCTATGTTGCCTAAAGATGCACGATATTATTTCACACAAGCCAGCGTGAAAAGAGCTCTTCCTTACCAGCAAATGAAAGCACTGGCCGAAACCTTCAATTTGCACGGAGAAGCCTACCCCCATGTGAAAGAAGCCTTCGAAGCAGCCAAGGAACAGGCCCAGCCGGATGATTTTATTTTTGTGGGAGGAAGCAGTTTTATTGTGGCCGATTTACTTTCTTTAAACAATTAAAGAACGTTCTTTCTTCGAAAATGTTTGGGTATATTGAAGAAAATCTTTTTATTTGCACAACAAAATAATGTGTGAACTAAAAGATTTTAATAATATGAACAACACATTTTACAAAGAAAATAATTTAAGCGGCTTAAAAAGAGCAGATTTTCAAAAATTGTAGACGGCAAAGAGACAGATTTGTTTATTCTTTCGAACCAGCAAGGTGCCGAAGTAGCAATTACAAACTATGGGGGAGCAATTTTAACTGTGATGGTACCGGACAAAAACGGTAAACTGGCCAATGTGGTGCAGGGACATGACAGTATCGACAACGTAATCAACAGTCACGAACCTTTCCTGAGTACATTAATCGGACGCTATGGCAACCGTATTGCGAAAGGCAGTTTCCTGATGGACGGACAAGAACATAATTTGACCATCAATAACGGTCCTAACTCCCTGCATGGAGGTCCGACTGGTTTCCATGCCCGCGTATGGGATGCCAAACAGGAAGATGAACATAGCGTAACGCTGCACTATCTCTCTAAAGATGGTGAAGAAGGTTTCCCTGGCAATCTGGACGTCACAGTTACTTATACACTGACAGGAGAGAACGAACTGGTCATCACTTACGTAGCCAACTGCGACAAAAAAACCATCATCAACCTGACAAACCACGCATTTTTCAGTCTGGCAGGTTTGAATAATCCAACTCCAACCGTAGACAATAACATTGTCACAATCAACGCAGATTTTTATATTCCAATAGACGAAGTATCTATCCCTACAGGAGAAGTATTGAAAGTAGAAGGTACTCCGATGGACTTCCGTACACCGCACACAGTGGGAAGCCGTATCAATGAACCGTTCCAGCAGCTCATCAACGGAGCCGGATACGACCATTGCTACGTGCTGAACAAACGCGAAACGGAAGCTCTGGTATTTGCGGCTAAATGCGTAGAACCAGAAAGCGGACGCTCGCTGGAAGTTTATACCACAGAGCCGGGTGTACAAGTATACACAGCCAACTGGCACAATGGTTTCACTGGATACCACGGTGCTACATTCCCGGCAAGAAGTGCCATCTGCTTTGAAGCACAGCACTTCCCCGACTCACCCAACAAAGGACACTTCCCATCAGTCGTATTGAAACCGGAAGATACCTACCATCAGGTAACTATCTATAAATTCGGAGTTGAAAAATAAAAATCTAATTCTTTAATTAACCTATAACAAACTAACACCTTTAAACAACATGTCACAACAACAAAAAAGCTATTTGTTACCCATAGTAATGATGTTCGCATTGTTTGCTATGATTTCTTTCGTAACCGGTTTGCCGGCTCCATTCGGAGTTATCGTACAGAGTGAATTTGGAGCTACCAACTTGGAAGCTACGCTCGGATTCGCTGCGAACTTCATTGCATACGCATTTATGGGTATTCCTTCGGGACTTCTTTTACAGAAAATCGGATACAAGAAAACAGCATTGATTGCTATTGCAGTAGGATTCATTGGTGTAGGTATTCAGGCATTGGCCTCTAAAGGCGGATTCTCTGTATATTTGGCTGGAGCCTTCATCTCTGGTTTCTCTATGTGTATGCTAAACACAGTAGTTAACCCGATGTTGAACACCCTGGGTGGTGGCGGCAAGAAAGGTAACCAGCTTATCCAGACTGGTGGTTCACTGAACTCTTTGTCAGCTACTATCGTTCCGGTATTGGTAGGTTACCTGATGGGTGCAACGTAGAAGAACGTACTATCGCTAAGGCTTTGCCGGCACTTTACATCGCTATGGCTATTTTCGCCATCGCTTTCCTGGTACTCTTCTTCATGGCTATCCCTGAACCAAGCTTGTCTAAGGCAAACAAGAGCAAAGGCGCACACAGCCCGCTGTCTTTCCGTCACTTCAAGTTAGGAACCATCGCCATCTTCGTTTACGTAGGTATTGAAGTAGGTGTTCCTCACTTTGCGAACTTGTTCATGACTGCACAAGCTCACGAAGGCGGTTTGGGCATTGACCCGGCCATTGCAGGTTCTATCGTAGGAACTTACTGGTTCTTGATGCTTATCGGACGTCTGATTGGTGCTTCACTTGGAGCTCAGTTCAGTAGTAAGGCCATGTTGACCGTAGCTTCTATTCTCGGACTGGTTTTGATCGGTATTGCCTTCGTTACTCCATTGAGCAGCGTAGTCAACATGCCGGTATTCAAAAGCGGAGCAAGCCTGTCATTCGGACTGGAAGCTGTTCCTGTCAGCGTAATGTGTATGGCACTCTGCGGACTCTGTACTTCAATCATGTGGGGTGGTATCTTCAACCTGGCTGTAGAAGGACTGGGTAAATACACAGAAGCTGCTTCCGGAATCTTCATGGTAATGGTTTGCGGTGGTGGATTGCTTCCGTTGTTACAAGGTGGAGTAGCTGACTCAGCAGGTTACCTGAACAGCTTTATCGTAATTGCAGCCGCATTGGCATATTTGTTGTTCTATGCGTTGATTGGATGCAAGAATGTAAATAAAGACATTCCGACTGAATAAAAAAGACATAAGGATGAAGAATGAACTCATTCTTCATCCTTTCTTGTTTATATACCAGAATTTATTAACCTTTAATTTTTATCATTATGGACATAGAATTTGTAAGAAGCCGCTTTATCAAGCATTTCGACGGTACAACAGGCTCAGTATATACTTCTCCGGGACGAATCAACCTGATTGGTGAGCACACTGACTACAACGGAGGTTTTGTATTTCCGGGAGCTGTAGACAAAGGTATGGTAGCCGAAATCAAACCGAACGGAAAAGATAAAGTTTGCGCTTATTCTATCGACTTGAAAGACTACGTAGAATTCGGATTGAACGAAGAAGATGCTCCGAAAGCAAGCTGGGCACGTTATATTTTCGGTGTTTGCCGTGAAATGATCAAACGCGGAGTTGACGTAAAAGGCTTCAATACTGCATTTGCAGGTGATGTGCCTCTGGGTGCAGGTATGTCTTCTTCTGCTGCATTGGAATCTACATACGCATACGCTTTGAACGATTTGTTCGGCGACAACAAAATTGATAAATTCGAACTGGCTAAAGTAGGTCAGGCTACAGAACACAACTACTGCGGAGTTAATTGCGGTATCATGGACCAGTTTGCTTCTGTATTCGGTAAAGAAGGTCACCTGATTCGTCTGGACTGCCGTTCACTGGAATACCAGTACTTCCCGTTCAGACCGGACGGATACCGTTTGGTATTGGTTGATTCTGTAGTAAAACATGAACTGGCATCTTCTGCATACAACAAACGCCGTCAAAGCTGCGAAGCTGTTGTAGCTGCTATCAAGAAGAACCACCCGACTGTAGAATTCCTGAGAGACTGCACAATGGATATGCTGAACGAAGTAAAAGCTGAAGTTTCTGAAGAAGATTACATGCGTGCTGAATACGTAATCGAAGAAATCCAGCGTGTGCTCGACGTATGCGATGCATTGGAAAAAGGTGACTACGAAACAGTGGGACAGAAAATGTATGAAACTCACCATGGTATGAGCAAGTTGTATGAAGTAAGCTGCGAAGAGCTCGACTTCCTGAACGATATTGCTTTTGACTGTGGAGTTACTGGTTCACGCGTAATGGGCGGTGGATTTGGTGGATGTACCATCAACCTGGTTAAAAATGAATTGTACGAAACATTCATTTCTACTGCAAAAGAACGCTTCAAAGAAAAATTCGGTCGTAGCCCGAAAGTATACGATGTAGTTATCAGCGACGGTTCACACAAGGTTTGCTAATCTATATCCATCATAACATAAAAAAAGCACGAATTTCGGTTCGTGCTTTTTTTATGATATATACTCGAAAAAATCAATCGCCGCGATAATAATACAGTAATGAATGCCGCGCAATAAAGTCCGCATTCAGTTTCACCAGCATCTTCTCTCCTACTTCAGGCAATTCTGCATCGGGCAGCAAGTTTTTCTCAATGCAATAATGCAGCAAATCCGGCGGACAAAGCATCTCCTCCGTCAACATACGGAATGCATTTTGCGAAGCCTCTTCCTGATCGTAATAAGGATTTTCCGTGTCGGCGATGTATTCACACACATCCTTCGCCAGCAAAAGCCCTTTCTGCTCATCCACCATCAATACAAAGTTCCGGCAACTCTTCATCTGCGGCAAGGTATGATTCTCATCATCCGGCCACTGTAGAATCTCTACCAGGAAGCGTTTCAATGACGCATAGCCGTTGAGATAAATAATCTTCCGCCCGCCAGTCCACAGGGTAAAGAGACGATAAATCTCCGCATTCTTCTGCAAAACAGTTTCTGGCATTTCCTTTTCCTCCTGATACAGACGAGGAACCGATTTCCAGCACTTTGCCTGCTTACCAGCCAACAACTCAATCCATTCGTGAAGGAACAACGCCAAAGGACCCGTAGGGATAATAAAACGGTCGTCCGGTGCTACTCGTTCAATGTAAGGCAGCATAGAAGGTTCCGTGAGGTAAGTGTGCCCGAAAAGCCATGACAATTTCCGGTCGGCCTCTTTTTCATCTGCATAGCCGGCAAAATAATCCTTCAGCAACTCATTCTCCGGAGCCACCTCATAAGCTTCCTCCAGTAAAGGCAGAAAAGCCTGTGCCTGTTTTAAGATTGAGGTATCCAACGGATTCACATACCCGTGTGAGTAAGGAGCCTTTTGCCATGTATTCCAGATAATGAAACGTACGTCCTCCAGGTTTACCTCTCCCTTTATATAATCTTTTCCCGTGGGATAGAATGGAAGGCACCTGCCATATAAACGGGTATGAGCAGTGGTAAATCCCTGCCACAATCCCAGGCCGGAAATTATGTCTTCCAGATAAGCCGCCACATACAAACTTAAATTCTTACGAAACGTCTCAGGCAATTCCTCCAAATGGCAAGCCGCATAAAGTTTATTGGCCAACTCCACAAAAAACGTATCTGAAGAACAAACTGTCGTATACGGATGAATAGCCAGCCAGTCGTTCAAATAAATCACATTCTTTTTCATATATATTCGTTCATTTGAATAATCAGTTTCGAGTAAAAAGCGTCACAAGCAGTGAAATCAGTGTCAGACCGATTCCTACACATACCACTCCGGTCCAGCCCCAAGCGTGCCAGAATGTACCGGCCAGAAAAGTTCCCAGTGAACCACCCACAAAATAAGTTGTCATAAAGATGGTATTCACCCGGTTGGTCGCCTTGGGAGCCTGCGACAATGCACAGGTTTGATTACCTATCTGCACACATTGCATACCGATATCTATCACGATAATTCCCACGATAAAGCCTAAATAAGAATTCTGGAATATAAACATGATGATCCAGGCTGCAATGATGAGCGAACAACCTAAAAAAGTAAAAACCGCACTCCAAACTTATGTACCAGACTACCGACAAAAGAGGCCGTCAGTGCACCGGCCACTCCACACAATCCCAGCATACCGATGATATTGTTTCCTGCATAAAACGGTTCCCCACTCAACTTAAAGGCCAGACATGCCCATAAAGCCAAGAAACTACCAAAGCATAATCCGGCCCGTGCAGATACCAGACGGATGGTCGAATTGTCCCTGTATAGCGTAAAAAGCGATTTCATCAGTCCTTTGTACGTACCCTTGAAATTTAGCGGCATATCCGGCAACACCCGAACTACCACAAAAATACAAAGCAACATGATGACGCTGCAATATAATACATCGTACGCCAGCCCCAGTATTCGCCTACAAAACCGCTGATTACCCGTGAACCCAAAATTCCGGTCAGCAGACCGCTGACCATCATCCCCACATTGCGTGCTTTATTCTGTGGCAGTGAGAACTGTGCAGCAATCGGAATAAAAATCTGTGGCATGACCGAACAAATTCCTGTCACCAGCGAAGCCAGCAGGATGTATAACACATTCACAGACATGGCAATGCTGCAAGTCGCCACCGACAACAAGAGAAAGTTTATAACAATGATATTCTTCCGCTTGTACAAATCCCCCAAAGGAATAATAAACAACAATCCCAGTGCATACCCAATCTGTGTGGTCATAGGTATCAGGTTGGCTGTAAACTCCGAAATACCCAAATCCTCACTAATACGGTTCAGCAACGGCTGATTATAATACAGATTCGCCACTGAAAGTCCTGATATAATGGCCAGCATCCATAGCAAAGAAGCCGGAATGCCTTTATTCTCTTCCAATTTTTGTTTCATATTGATAAGTTTTCTATTTTCTTGTCCGCAAAAATACGACAAAAAAAACAAAGCCCATAAAAAACTTTGCGACAAAGCAAAATGAAAACAAATTCAGGATTCATACAATAACTTTGTCAGATTATGCTTACATTACTCCATAAATTACAAATTTATTACACACCGTCAAGTCCTTACAACTTACACAAAATCAAGCAAAAAGGAATTTACCATTCACAATTTCTGCCACATAGAGAAATAAAATAGTTAATTATTTATTGCCTAATTTGTTAAATCGCCTGCTATCCAATTATTCGTTGAAAAGATTTTTTAACTTTGCAACAGAAAAAACAAGTAATACAAAAAGATTCAACGAACTTAACTACAAAGTATTAAGCGAATTAAAACGCGAAAATAGATTTACAATTTAATTAAAATTTTATGGTACATCATTCCAAATTCCTGTTTTCCGCATTAGTCGTTTCAGCCATGGCTGTTGGCGCAAATGCTCAGGTAACAACTTCTGCTATCAGCGGAAAAGTTTTAGATGAAACCAAAGCCCCGGTTATCGGTGCTACAGTGGTAGCTATCCACGAACCGTCAGGTACTCTCTACGGTGCAGTAACAAACGTAGATGGACGTTACACCATCCAAGGTATGCGTACCGGTGGTCCCTACAAAATTGAAATCTCATACGTAGGTTACAACAAAACTGCATTTACAGGTATTTCACTTGAACTGGGTAACACACTCAGCCTGAATGCCGAAATGAAACCAAGTTCAGAACTGTTGGACGAAGTAGTAGTCGTAGCCGATGCAAAAGCGAATGCTGGAGCCGCACACAACTTCTCTACACAGAAAATCGAAAACACTCCGACAGTCGACCGTAACGTGTACGACATCGTGAAGAACATGCCGATGGCCATGACTTCAAAGAACGGAGGTATCACATTTGCCGGTTCAAACAACCGTTACAACAGTTTCCAGATTGACGGTACAGTAAGTAACGACGTGTTCGGTTTGTCCGCATCTGGAACTAACGGTGGCCAGACAGGTGCCAACCCGATTTCTATGGATGCTATCCAGGAAATTCAGGTAGTCGTTGCTCCTTTCGACGTACGTCAGAGTGGATTTACCGGAGGTGGTATCAATGCCATTACCAAGCAGGGTACTAACACCACTCACGGTTCGGCTTACACTTACTTTAATAACCACAACATGTATGGCAAATACAGTGCCGTACGCGGTTATGAAAAATCTCCGCTCACTCAGCAGTACACTCGTACTTATGGTGGTACATTGGGCGGTGCCATCGTAAAAGACAAATTGTTCTATTTTGTAAGTGCAGAAGCGAAGAAAGAATCTTATCCTTCAAGCGTATATCCTGGTTACACAGACAGCTATATTACCAACGATGTAGCCAAACAGATTGCTGACCAATATCAGAAACTGACAGGCATCCAAGAAGGCTATGGACAGCCTGATATCGAAAACAAATCATTCGGTCTGTTGGCCCGTATCGACTGGAATATCAATCAGAACCACAAACTGGCTTTACGTTACCAGCACAATAACTCATACGATGACAACTATGGAGTAGACTCAAAAACATATATGTTTACCAATAGTGGTTACCGTATGAACAACAAAACAAATTCTATCGTAGCAGAGTTAACTTCTCATTTGGGACAGAATTTGTACAACGAGTTCCGTGCTTCTGCCAGCTTCATTCGTGACCACCGTGATGTAGCTTATCAGGGCCCAACTGTACAGATTAAAAACGTGAGAGGTTATGACCAAAAAACCAATATTACAGTAAACATCGGTACAGAATATTCTTCTGGTGCTAACTACTTGGATCAGGACATCTATACATTCGAAGACAATCTCTCTTGGTATTTGGGTAACCATACTCTGACATTCGGTACACACAATGAAATCTACCGTATGAAAAACCTGTTCATCCAGGCTGTAAACGGTTCTTGGTATTACAACTCTTTAAATGAATTCTTGGCAGATACTCCGTATCAATATTCTTATAAATACACCGACCCAGAATTAACTGGAGGTGATACACAATGGGCTCCTGCCATGAAATCAGGCCAGTTCGGTTTCTATGCACAGGATAAATGGGATGTTAGTAACAACTTCAACCTGACATACGGTCTTCGTATCGACATTCCGGTTATTTTTAACAACCCGACTGAAAACCCCACATTCAATGAATATGCAGCACAGCAAGGATTCAATACACGCGTAGGCGAAAATCCAAGTGCTAAAGTATTGTTCTCACCGCGTGTAGGCTTCCGTTGGTATACTAACGACTCACATAAGACCTTGTTGCGCGGTGGTGTAGGTATCTTTACAGGTCGTGTACCTTTTGTATGGCTGTCAAATGCTTTCAACAACACAGGTATGGAAAGTAAAGGTACTACTATCGGTAACAAAGACGCAAGTAAAGAAAACTGGTTAAATGATGCGCCAGCTTTGGGACAATATGCTGACAATCCTATGGGAGCAGCCACTTCTCAGTCAGGATCATTTAAACCAGATATTGTAACCGTATCTAAGGATTTCAAATACCCGCAAGTATTCCGTGCAAACCTTGCATTGGAACAGATGTTGCCAGGTGATGTAAAAATGACGTTGGAAGGTATCTATTCAAAGACTATGAACAATGTATTCTTTGAAAATCTTGCAGCAGTCAATACCGGTGAAAAATCATATGTAGTTCCTGGAGTAGAAGCTTCTGCAGCCCCTAAATACAGTAACACTCAAAGTGCATACTATAGCATCATCAATCTGAGAAATACCAACAAAGGATATACATACGCTTTATCTGCATTGCTGGAAAAACATTTCAACTTTGGCTTGGATTTATCAGCATCTTATACCTTTGGTCATGCTAAATCAGTAAATGATGGTACAAGTTCTGTAGCTTATTCTAACTGGAAATATAACTACTCAGTAGATACTAACTCACAGAATGAACTTGGTTTCTCTAAGTTTGACATCCCCCACCGTGTAATGGTTCAGGCTTCTTACAACAGTCCGAAATACTGGAACGGCTGGACAAGCACTACAATCTCTGTAATTTATAACGGATTCTCAGGAAGCCGCTATAGTTTAACAATGAATGAAAAGCAAGACTTTAACGGAGACGGATTCTCAGGCAACTCTTTGTTATACATTCCGACTGATGAAGAATTGAGCAAAATGGTCTTCACTGGGGTTGACAAAATGGCGAAACTTTATCTATGACAGCCGAAGAAAGCCGCGCTGCCTTCAAACAATGGATTGAGAACGACAGCTATGCAAAGAACCACAGAGGTCAGTATGCAGAACGTAACTCAAACCTGAGTAAATGGGAGCATGAAATTGATTTGCATCTGGCACAAACCATCTACAATATTCAAGGTATGGGCAAACTGGAATTTACATTCGATATCATTAACTTTGCCAACATGCTGAATAAGAAATGGGGTGCAAGCTATGAATCAGCTTATAACCTCTCTCCGCTGACGTTGGAATACTTTGATAAAACTACTGGAAATGCAGCATTCTCTTACAACAAAGCAGAAATTTCCAAGAGCGACATCAGCTCACGCTGGCACTGCCAGGTGGGTGTAAGACTGACTTTCTAATGAAAGACTAACCCTTTACATAAAAGGTGTATTGCCCACGAAAGAACGGCAATACACCTTTCTTTTTATCACCCTCAAACCAAAACCAGACTTATGAAAAGACTTATCTCGCTGTGTATGATGTGGTGCATCTGCCTCTCTATCTGGGCCGGAAAGCACTACACTGTCATTGTATCCCTCGACGGGTTCCGCTGGGATTATCCTCAGATGTACGACACACCGTTCTTCGACCGGATGGCTCGTGAAGGTGTAAAGGCCACCATAATTCCATCGTTCCCTTCGAAAACCTTCCCCAACCATTACACCATTGCTACGGGATTGGTACCCGACCACCACGGCATTGTGGCTAACACATTCTGGGACCCTCAGCGCCAGGAACGTTATAAGATGAGCAACCTGAAAACCCGCAACGATGCGTCCTACTATGGCGGAGAACCCATCTGGATTACCGCACAGAAGCAGGGCATCAAGACGGGAAACATCTACTGGGTAGGCTCTGACATTGCCGTAAAAGGACAGCACCCCACCTACTATCACGTGTACGACCAGAAACCTCGGCTCACCCAGACGGAGCGCGTGGCAGAGGCACTGAGAATGCTGAAGCTGCCGGAAGAGGAACGTCCCCAGCTGGTTATGATTTATTTCGAGGATTCTGATACCTACGGACACACTTATAGTCCGCACAGCAAGGAAACACGCCGCTGCGTGGAAGAGCTGGATGCCCTCATGAAATACTTATGGGAAGGACTTCAAAGCTTGCCCTTCGGAAAGGACATCAACCTGATTGTAACGTCCGACCACGGAATGGCGACTGTCAGTGCAGACCGTTTTGTGCCTATTAAGCACCTGTTGAACGAAAAATGGTATACTTTGATTGACGGAAACCTGCCAGCACAGATTTATACGAAACCGGAATACCGCGACTCCGTGTATCAGGCACTACAGGGACTGAATCACGTACGGGTATGGAAAAAAGAAGATATTCCTGCTTATTTGAACTATGGAAGCAATCCGCGTGTGGGCGACATCATCGTACTGCCTGATTTAGGCTGGCTGGTGGAAGAAGGCAACAAGACACTTCCGGGAGCCCATGGATTCGACCCGACCTACGACGATATGCAGGTAATGTTCCGGGCATGCGGACCGGACTTCAAAAAAGGATACGAAGCTCCGAAGTTCCGAAATGTATCGATTTATTCCTTGCTGGCCCGTCTGCTTCACATCACTGCCGAGAAAACAGACGGGAATCTGGCAGAAGTTGAGAGCATGCTGATTCAGTAATATTTACCATATCCTCTAAGAATAAAAAAGAATTGATTGCACTCCTCTAAAAAACGCAAGGACGTTTGACTTGAAACGCAAGTGCATTCGTTTCAAAACTCTTTGGCGTTTTAACTGAAACGTCAAAGAGTTTTAATTCAAAACGCCTAAGCATTTTACATACCCTGATCCGAAGTTTGCTAAATTCTCATTTATCTAAGTAAGTTTACACATTTCCCACATTCTCAGCAGAGAATTTCACACTTCAAAAATTAAATCTCCTAAAATGTTAAAAAAGCATTTTCCCAATAAACCACAAGAGGGATTCATTGTCTTAAGGCCGTAAGTGCACTGAAAATGATTATTCACTTTTAAATTTTGACTACAATGAAAACAACTCATTTATTATCTACATTGATTCTTACCGTATGTTTAGGTTTTGGAAGCGTGATGGCACAAAATGCTGCACCTCAGGTTTGTCCGGAAAAAGCCGAAAAGCCTTGCAAGGTAAAACTCACTCCGGAACAACGTATGGAAGCACAGGCTCAGCGTATGGGAAAACAACTGATGCTGGACGATGCCAAATTAGCCCAGTTTACTTCTCTCTACAAGGAATACCTGACTGCCTTGAAAGAATGCCGTCCGGCCGCAAAAGAAAATAAAGTAAAACCGTGCGAACGTACCGACGCACAGATTCAACAGGAGATTGAACAGCGTTTTGAAGTTCGTCAGAAAGTGCTCGATACCCAGAAGAAGTACTATGCTTCATTCAAGAAGATTCTGAATGCCCGGCAGCTGGGAAAGGTGTTCAGCATAGAGCGCCCGGGCAGATTTCACAAAGGCCATTTCCCGATGAGACACGCCGGAACAGTCCATCCGGGACACATGCCCGCCCCATGCTGCCCGAATGCATGTCCGGCACATCCACTGGCTCCTCAAGACAAATAACTTACTATAATTATCACTAAAAGCGAAGCGCGAAGCCCTCACGGTGTCAGGAGACACTGAAGGGTTTCGCGCTTCTTTATCATGAATGACATGACCGCCAAAGAAAGCGGCATCAGTTTTTCTGAATCATTATATGACGGGCATAGAACCACACCACCACGTAGCCGGCAAAAGGCACGATGAATGCCCAGTGCATGTCGGCACAATCTCCTACCAGTCCCATAAGCACGGGGCCTACGGCACCGCCCACCGGCGACATCATCAGGAAGGAAGAGGCGCGTTTCGTATGACTGCCCAAACCTTTCAGGGAGAGAGCAAAAATAGTGGGGAACATAATGGCTTCAAAGGCATAGCCGCAAAGCAGAGCTACGAACGACACGGAGCCTAAATCCAAAATCACCAGCAGCGTAGTGATAACCGTTCCCGTGGCACACCAGAAGAGCATCTTCTCGGCACGGACGCGGCGCATAATCCAGCTCCCACGAAACGTCCTACCATGAACAGTCCCAGTCCACCGAACGAAAGTACCAGCGAAGCATCGCGGGCATTCATCCAGCCGACCTCTGTCACGTAGTTGATAAAGAAACTATTGATGGAAATTTCAGATACCTCGTAAGCAAACAGTGCTACCAGTCCGAACACAAAAAGCTTATGCGCCCACAGACCTACGCGATGACCTTCACTATCCACTTCCTCTTCATGGGGAATTTCCGGCAGACGTACGCGCATAAAGGCCAGTGCAGCCAGCAGGACAATCACTCCCATCACGGCATACGGAAGGGCCACATTGCCGCTTGCTCCTTGCTCTTCGTCGGAGAAAAGCAAGAAACCGGTCAGAATCGGTGCAAAGATACATCCCAGTCCGTTAAATGACTGGGCGAAATTCAATCGGCTGGCAGCCGTTTCCCGTGCTCCCAACTCCGTCACATACGGATTAGCGGCCGTTTCCAGGAAGGTTAGTCCGCATCCGATGACGAATAACGAGAACAGGAACATATTGAACGAAGCTATATATTGTCCGGGAATGAACAGCAACGAGCCTATTCCGTAGAGCAGCAAACCAAGCACTACTCCCTTACGGTATCCGTGACGGTTGATAAACAATCCAGCCGGAATGGCCATGATGAAATATCCCATGTACATCGTAGCCTGAATCATGGCCGAATGGGTACGGGTAATGGTAAGCAACTCCTGGAAATGCTTGTTCAGCACATCCAGAATGGCATGAGCAAATCCCCACAGGAAAAAGAGGGACGTAATCAGTACAAAGGGGAACAGGTATTGGCGTTCCACCAGGGCAATTCCTTTTTTCTTCATCCGTGCCCCTCCTTTATACATACGACAAGAGTTCCGGCAAGTCGGTGATGATTACATCCGGAAGTGTTTCATCTATTTCTTCGTTGCCCCAGCCTTCACCTTTCAGCCAGGCCACCTTGCAGCCGACAGCCTTTGCGGGCACCACGTCCTTGGAGAAGGAATCGCCTACCACCAGCACATTTCCGGCAGGCAGCCCCATGGCTTCCACACCCAGCCGATAGATGGCAGGATCGGGCTTGCGTACTCCCACTACCGACGATTCTATGATGCCGGCAAAGAAATCAAACAAGCCGAAGTCTTTCAGGATGGTCTGGATATTCCCGTAAAAATTGGATACCAGCACCAGCTTGTAGCGTTCAGAAAGTGCCTTCACTACGGGACGGGTGCGTTCCAGCACGTCCAGCACATAGCGGTAGCAGCTGTCGGCCACTTTCCCGGCATAGTCTTCCCGGCGGGCTTCTTCTCCGTCCAGCTTGCCTTGTTCCACCAGGTACTTCACCTGAATGTCGGTCTTGATGCGCAGCACATCGTGGAAATTATGTTCCGGCTTGACCAGCGGCACACGGGCCAGCGTACGTTCCCCGTGCACGTATGCCTCACGGAAACTCGCCTTGTCCACCGGCACCTGAAATTCTTCATACTTGCTCCACAACACTTCCGCCCAGTGGCGGCTGTTCGTATCGATAGTTCCTCCGTAATCAAAGATTACGCCTTTTACATCTGTCAGTTTACTCATCTTTTGTCTTATTTGGGGTGCCGTTGCCGACTTTCATCAGCAACACACCAATTACAATCCATATCAATTCACGCACACGGGTAATCAGTCCCGTATAGATGCCAAACGCACTCGGAATGGCCAGCCCTCCTACCGCCAGTGCAAATCCTCCCTCGCGTGCCCCAAGCTGCATGGGCGAGAAAAAGAACAGGTTGGCAAACAAGGAAGTGAAGGCCATAATCAGGATGCAGGACAGGAAGCTCACATGGTCGGTCAGAATGTTCAGGATAAAGAACACTTCGGCACAATTCACAATACGCGCCATGAACTCCAGTCCCAATGCCACGTAGAACGTGCTTTTCCGCTGCTTGTGAAGTGCGGCAATCTGTGCGTCCACGCGTTCCAGCGTCTCTCTCTTTTCAGTCAGGAAACGGCTGGCCCAGCGTTTCACATAAGGCAGACGGCACAACAGCTTGAACGTGCGTACCGCCATTCCGTTGCGATAGCCTTTCATAAAGAAATAAATGGCCAGCAGGCAGAAGAAAGCCACCACCGAGAGCATAATCCCCATCCCCCAGTTCACCGGTTCAAAAATCACAAACAAGACGACCGATACCAGCCAGAACCAGAAGTGGGAGAAGATGTGCATCATCACATAAAGAATGACCGAGGAAGTGGCCTTGCTGGCTCCCACGTAAGGAGTCAGTTCCATGATGCGGTACGGCTCGCCACCCATCAGCCCCACCGGAGTGGCATAGTTCAGGGCAAATCCGGAAATGGTCAGCTTGTAGACTTTCCAGAAGGACACCCTGGCATGTTTCCCGTCGCGGATAATGACATACCACGACCAGGCGTTCAGGTAATAGATGAACACCCACAGAAGAATCACGGCGGGAAACCACATCCCTGCCTTACGCAAGTTCTGCCACAGCTCCTGATAGTCCATGTCGAACGTGCAGAGCATGACCACAATGGCGAAGATGCCGAAAAACCAGAATATATTCCGAAACTTTTCCTTCATCACTTGGCATATTTATGGTAAAGGAAAGCGCACAAGGCTTCATGACGATGGCGCATGTACACAAACAAGGTGGTCATCACCACAATCTCGAAAATGAAATACAACCACGGTTCCCCTATCAGCAGGCTGATGTAAAGGCTATCGCGCGGGTATTGAATGTCAGGATGTTGGTGTACTTCATCAACGGCAAGCTCAGGGCACGGAACTCATCGCGCAACTCCTGAGGAATGTTGTCACCGTAACGTTCCTGCACAAAGGCGTAGAAACGCTGGAAGTTGGGAGTCATCTGTTCCTGCTTGCGGGTATAGTTGCCATAGAAATACAGGAAGGCCTTCCACCAGAAATTCCCCTTCCAGGGCAGGCTATGGAAAATCTCACGCTGCTGTTTGAAATTATCCAGCTCACTCCCAGCCTTTCCTTTCAGGAAGAACAGGTGGATGTTCCGGTAATAATCGGCCAACGTGCATTGCTTGCTATGGCACACCGTTCCTGAAAACAGGGCAATCAGCCAGATATAAATGCTCCAGGTCTGTCCGGAAGCTTCTCCCAGGTGAAAGGGAAGCGGCTGGTTCATCAGGCGCAGGCAGATGGCCACATAGATGGTAAAGAACCAAAGGTCACCGGCAAACCCGTCGAGCATACGCCCCCATCGGGTTTTCTTGCCGGTCATACGTGCCAGCTGTCCGTCGCAACTATCATAGTGGTTAGCCCACATCAAGAGGAAAATACCAATCAGCGTGTGCGTCATGTCGGGGTAGTAAAACATCACTCCTGCCGCTACGCCTAAAATGATGGACAAGATGGTCACTACATTGGGGTGTACCCCGAAACGCTGGAAAAACAACGCCCACACATAACCTATCGGGCGATTAAAATGGATGTCCAGAAACTCTTCTGTATCCATGGACTTGAAAGAAGCCTCTACTCCTGTTTTTTCCGTACTCATTATTTTTCTAATTTGTGGATAATACGATTATAGATACACTTGGCTATTTCCGGTCCGGCTTCTTCACGGCAACGGGCAAAGCTGGGCCAGTCGTTAAAGTCGATGATGCGGATTTCACCGGTAGCCGATACCACACAGTCGCCTCCGTATACAGGCACATTCAGTACCTCGGCTGCCTTGTTGGCGTATGCTTGAAGCTGCTTGACATCGAACGGGAAACCTCTCGTGGCTCCGTTGATGGCTTCCAGTCCGAACTTGCTGTGTGATTGTTCCGTTGGATAGAAGGTATAAAAGAAATCCGTTCCCTGTACCCCGTAGAACTTCACCAAATCTCCCACCAGGTGCTCGTTGACTACTACCACCGGAATGTTCCGTTTCCGGAAATCGGCCATCACCACTTCCGCTTCTTCCCGGCATTCCACGTACACCACGTCTTCTTTCACCATGGCATGCGAATTGCCTCGCTTAATCCAGCAAGGGAACACGGAAGGAGTAAATTTTTCATCAGTAGAAATAATAAAGCTTCGGGGATGTGGCACTTCATTTGCCACCAGCAGCTCCGTCATCTGCTGACGGACACAGTTGTCAATGCCATACGCAGAGTTCACCACCAGGGCACCCCCGTCTTCCAGTTTTTTCAACCGCTCAATGGTAGCGCGGTCGCGAGCCATGTCGAAAATAAACTCACCCTCTATGTTCTGAGCAACAAATTCCTTTTCCGGATAAATTGTCACCTCACACCCCATTCTCTCCAATGCTTCTGCCGCAAGCCGAAGGATTGCCGCATCATTGTCTACGTGATTCGGGGAATATTCATTACCACGGCTCACACCGATCACCCGAATCTTCTCTCCTCTTTTACACATTCTATCTTGTTATTCTTATTTTCTAGATTTTACGCAAAAAATCAATGTTGCTTATTCTGTTTATCTTGTCCGTTCAAAAAGCCTCTGCTTTTACAATGTCCCCCGCATGGTCCACATCCAAAATTTTTGAGAAAGGATAAGCCTTGAGCTGAAGGCCGTCGGCTACCAGCTGACGCTGAAAATTACGCATGCGCGACATACCCTGCGCCATACATTTTTCCAATGTCACGATTGAGTTGGGCGACAGACAATAGATTCCCCCTGAGATGTAACGCGTATCAGGCTGCAAAGTATCATAGAAACCGGTAATATTGCGGTCTTCGTCCGTACCGATATACAACGGTTTTTCGTCGTCAATGTAATCCGTAACGGCCATCATGCCATCCCCTTCAAAAGCCTTGAAAGCGTCAATAAAGCGTGAAAACTCCTCTTCCCGGAAAATCGTGTCGACCGTAGTCAGGCAGAAACGGTCGTCCTTCAGGTAACGGCTCAGTTCGTAAAAACTGTGCATGGAACTGGGTGTCGTCTTGACAATAACCCGCAAAGGCACTTCCGATGTTTTTTCCAGCTTGCTCAGGTGTTCCTTTGTCAAAGCCACCTCATTGTTGATAATGACCACCACTTCTTCTGCTCCATTCTTCGCAAAGATGTGAATCAGACGGTCAATCATGGCCATACCGTTCAGTTGCACCAGTGGTTTGGGCAACTGAACTCCTTCTTGTGCCAGCCGGGAACCTTCCCCGGCTGATATGATTGCAAACTTCATGTTATTCCTCTTCTATACTGTCTAATTTCAGTTTATCACTGTCATCTCGTTTCTCATAATACTGCTTGCGCAACGGACGGGCACTGATTTCTTTTTCCCAGGCACGGTTGCGGAACACATCCATGGCCACGTACACTGCCTGACGGAAAGAATCTTCCGAAGCAATGCCTTTTCCGGCAATATCGTATGCCGTACCGTGAGCAGGCGAAGTACGTACGATAGGCAGACCGGCAGTGAAGTTCACACCTTCATCCATGGCCAGTGCCTTGAACGGAGCCAGTCCCTGGTCATGATACATAGCCAGAATACCGTCGAAATGCGTATAATTGCCTGAGCCCATGAAACCATCGGCAGGATACGGCCCAAAGCACTGCACGCCACGAGCTATCATTTCCTTCATGGCCGGAATAATCACTTCCTGCTCTTCCGTTCCCAACAGTCCGTTGTCTCCCGCATGAGGATTCAGTGAGAACACGGCAATACGCGGATTGTCGATGCCGAAATCTTTCTTCAGTGAACGATGGAAAATCTCCATCTTTTCCATAATCAGTTCTTTGGTCAGTTCACCGGCAATGTCACGCACGGGTACATGGCCTGTCACCAGTGCCACACGGAAATCACCTTTCAGCAGAATCATCAAGGCCTTCTGTCCTTCACCTACACGTTCTTCAATGTATTCCGTATGTCCCGGGAAATGGAACGCATCCGACTGGATGGTATGCTTGTTGATAGGAGCTGTCACCAGCACATCGAACAGGCCTTCCCGGTAATCAGCCAACGCTCTTTCCAGTGCAGCCAGTGCCGTCTTTCCTGCTTCGGGAGTCGGCTTGGTCAGTTCCACCTTCAACTCCTCTTCTATGCAGTTCACCACGTTCACCCTTCCGTCCTGCACCTCTTCAGCAGAATTTACAATGCTGAAACTGGTCTGTATCTCCATGGCCTTGCGGTGATACGCAGCAACCTTGGGAGAACCGTACACCACCGGCGTACAAAGTTCCAGCATGGTGGGGTCAGAGAAAGTCTTCAATATCACTTCATAGCCTACCCCGTTTATATCTCCATGAGTGATTCCCACTCTAATTTTACGATTTTCCATATTTATTGCTTATTCTGTTCAGCTTCTTGTTTGATTTGTTCTTCCGAGATGGAATTGTCTACCGGAATCTCCGACACTTCTTTTTCTGAAGGAAGCTTCAGTGTATATAACGCCGCGTTCAGCTTGCGAATCTGGTCACGTTTCAGCTTGCCCGGGTTATAGACAAAACCTTCCACCACGATAACCCGTGCATTGTCACGGTCTACCCGCACATGCGATACGAACGGACCACCCATGGCATCGTTCTTCATTTCCCACAATCCGCGAGCCTCGAATGCATAGTCTCCCTTCACGGCAATGTTGCGCGTCTCGACAAAGATAGAATCGGCTGTTTCCATGTACATGCCTTCACGCGCACCCGGCAGGTTGACTTTCATCACGGAGTCACGTTTATGAATGAAATACTCTTTGGTAAACGTATCGTGGTCGCGGAACGGATAGGCATACATCACAAAGTTCAAATCATTCAAGTTGCTCGAAGCCCACAGGAAATTCTCACCCTGCTTGTACGATTCCATTTCCACCGGCATCCAGATGTCGCAATCAAACATGCTCTGTACCTTGGTCGAAAGTGTTTCATTGTGTTTTTTCTCCAGCAACTTCACCTGACGGTTCATTTCGGCACGGGTAAAGAAGTCGATAATCACCTGACCGTTTTTCAAAACATAGTCTGCAAACTCCTTCTGGTTAGGCGCCTGAATGGTCATGATCATCTGTGGAGACGAATAGGCATCACGCGTATACTTGAATTTGGGCTGCGTGTAGATGTCCTGAATATCTACAATAATGATGTTACGGAACAGACGCATCGAACGGTCAAAAAAGTCAGGCCGCACACGCGAAATACGGAAAGAGCGTTCAGCCTGAGGCAATCCCGGCACATCCGTGTCCAGCACATGAAACAGTGCACTGTCCGGACTCATCCAGCATTTGTCATCGGCCACCACCATCACTTCATACGGGCGTCCGCTTGACACCGGAGTAATGATACTCTTCCCCCCGTTGCGGCAGGAAGCAAGCGACAGCACCGCCAGGGCCATCCCAAAGTAAAATGTCATTCGTTTCATTATGTTTCTTGTATTAAAAGGTTTCACTTCTTTCTCTTTTTCTCTGCCTGCTGCTGGCGGTAGAAGCATGCCGCAAGCCGCAAAGATATCTTCTCCGCGTGAAGCGCGAATGGTAGCGAACAAGCCGTGC
>ENA-OPZN01000070-OPZN01000070.1-human-gut-metagenome-genome-assembly--contig:-NODE-70-length-40991-cov-13.749633_pt1 | contig 40991 bp, 36 predicted proteins | sample MGYA00242483_ERZ504503 | MGnify/ENA primary metagenome ERZ504503 (study PRJEB26092, sample SAMD00036285) | human gut metagenome | host: Homo sapiens | study: EMG produced TPA metagenomics assembly of... | reverse complement strand
AACCATCACCGGTCACCCCTTAGTTATTCAGAGTGCCGGAATCGTGCCACAAGCGTTATGCAGGGCAGAGGATCGCATAGTCTGACCACTAACCAAACCGACGTAACGGCCGTTATCGGCTCTTTTTCTCATTCAGAAACGTCCGGAAAACCGACTGAATCAGATTTCAAACACAGTTTTTAAGTCACGAGCAAGCAAAGCGTTCATGGAAAACCTGTGAAGAATACCCCCAAAGTAGGTGACGGGGGCTGGGTGTGTCTGAGGGGGATGCAAAAATCGACCTTGGCAGGTGATGAACGGGATCGGGTAACTCCTGCGCGGTTTGGGTTGCTCTTGAGAGACACCAATTCGGGGTTCATTTAGAGGGAAAGGACGGGACTCGCATGCCGACCACAGGTCGATCGATTGCAAAAAGAGCCGATAACGGCCGTTATGTCGGCTTAGTCCCGGTTCGAGGACGGTAATCCAGTGCCGATTCGCGTAGCCCAGGTCATGGGAAAAATGCTTGGCGGTGGTGTCGAATCCGTAGTGATGAACTACTACCGCCATATCGACCGTAGCAAAGTGCAGTTCGATTTTTTGGTGGATGCCGATTCGACTCGCGTTCCAGAAGAGGAAATCAAAGCGTTGGGCGGCCGCGTTTTTCGCATCCCTCCATACCAGCATCCCCTTCGCTACCGCAAGGAATTGGTCAGGCTTTTCCATGAGGAACACTGGCCGATCGTGCACAGCCACATCAATACGCTCAGCGTATTCCCATTGTCTGCGGCCAAAAAGGCTGGAGTGCCGGTCCGTATCGCCCACTCGCATTCCACGATGGGCAAGGGCGAGTTTGCCAAGAACCTGATGAAGCTTGCACTGCGTCCGCTCTCGAACCTTTACCCTACAGAATGTTTCGCATGCAGTGAATACGCCGGAAAATGGCTGTTCGGCAGAAACGCTGACTTCACAGTGATTCCCAACGCCATCGAACTGGAGAAGTTCCATTTCGACCCAGTCCTTCGCCAGGAAACCCGCAAGGAACTCGGCATAGCCGATGGTATGTTCCTGATTGGCCATGTGGGTCGTTTCATGCCGCAGAAGAATCAGGCTTTCCTTGTCGACGTTCTCGCCGAGCTCCTTCCCCAGAAGCCGGACACGATACTCGCGTTCGTTGGTGACGGTCCAGACAGACCAGACGTACAGCAGCACGCCCAAGAACTCGGCATTGGTGACCACATTCTGTTCTTGGGCCAGCGCACGGACGTCAACCACCTTTACCAGGCGTTCGATGCTTTCTGTCTGCCGAGCCGTTATGAAGGTCTCGGCATGGTCGCCATCGAAGCCCAGGTCGCCGGATGCCCCTGTGTCTTCAGCGATCAGGTTCCGCACGAAGCCGATATTTCCAGAAAAACATCTTTCATAAGCTTGGAAAATAAATCTTCTTGGATTTCAACTGTACTCAACATTTCCTCGCAAACAGCGAATCGGCAGATTGAAACATCAAACACATGTGCTGAAAAATATGACATTTCAGCCAGTGCGAATCGTCTGACCTCTCTGTACGTAAGCAGTGCGGAAAGCGCGAATGGATGGGAGGAAACGCTGTGAATCCTCGCGTTGCTGTAATCACTTCAGGCTATTTGCCAGTACCGAATGTTCTCGGCGGAGCTGTCGAAGCATTGGACATGATGATGGTTCAGGAGAATGAGAAGACTCCGAATTTTGATTTCACTGTTTTTTCTTCTTGGGCACCCGGCGTAGATCAGATCGTGGGTGAAGGTAATTTCAAGCATACTGATTTCTGCTTTATCAAGACGCCATTGCTGGTTCGCGCGGCGGATCGTTGCATTTATTGGGCAGCCAAGCATGTGCTCCACAAAAAGAAGCTCATGAGCTATCGGTATATTGCGCAACGCCTGTGGTATATCAACAAGGTTTCCAAGAAGCTCGCACAGCCCGCAAAGAATGGCGGCCCAGCTTTCGACAAGATAATGATCGAAAACCACGCAACATTGTTCATGACCATGCAGAAGCACGGTAATTCCGAGCGATATGCGGGAAAAGTGTATTACCACCTGCATAACGAAGTTCTTAATGATTTCGGCTGCATTAAAGAGATTTCCAAAGTCAAAAAAGTACTTGGAGTTTCCAAATATATTGTTGGCACGCTTGACACGTATTTAAGAGAGCATGGCGAGCCTGGTCTGCGCGAAGATCAGAAAGCTGTATGGCGTAATGGCGTCGACACAAGCCGGTTTGGTTCGAAGGAGGCTAATAGCAAGGCGATTGAATTTCGAAAGAAATTCAATATAGCCGAGAATGATATTGTTTTCCTGTTTTCCGGGCGTCTTACTCCGGAAAAAGGCGCTGAAGAACTATTGAAAGCGTTTACTGAAGTAGCGCAGAAAGTTCCCAATACCAAGCTGGTTATTGCCGGAGCTTTCTTCTTTAATTCGAATATCGTGAGTCCGTTTGAACAGAAACTTCGCGATTTAGCTTCAAATCCTGTTGTGAAAGATCGAATCATCTTCACTGGCTTTGTGAATTACGAAGATATGCCAGCTATTTATGCCATGGCCGATATATGCGTATTGCCGTCAATTTGGGACGATCCAGCACCCCTCGCGGTAATCGAAAGCTTGGTTTCTGGTAAGCCGCTCATCACCACTCGTTCCGGAGGCATCCCCGAATACGCCGATGGGCAGTCAGCCATCATCCTTGAACGTAGCGATCAACTTGTTGACCAGCTTGCTGATGCTATGACAAAGATTGCTCGAGACTCCGACGAACGTGATGCCATGGGCGCGCATAAAACAGCATTACGTTCCGAATTCAATAAAGAAACATACATGGCACAATTAGCCATTCGTCTGAGGTGACTACGTGGGTAAGTACAAGAATCTGCTAGTCAATGTCGGAATCTTCGGACTCAGCGCAGTAGCCACCAAACTGATGGCATTCATACTGATGCCGTTGTATACCCTGTACCTATCTACAGAGGAATACGGCATCATGGACATGGCTACCATCATGGTGACCACATTATTCCCTGTACTAACTCTGCTCATCAGCGAAGGCATGCTCCGTTTTACGCTTGATGATAAGTCAAAAGCCGCGTTTTATATTACCGAAACCATGCTGGTCATGTTGGCAAGCTGTGTGCTTTTGGCAATTATTCTGCCAGTATTTGATTTGCCTATTTTTGGTGGATTAGGTAGATATAAAATTTGGTTCTTGTTGTCCTATGCGGCGTTGTGTTTTCCCTCTGTGATGGGTACTGTCGCTAGGGCTATGGATCAGATGAAACTCATTGCTTACGCCTCAATATTGTCTGCGCTTATTATGGGCGTGCTTGCTTATGCGTTGATTGCCGGAATGAATCTCGGTCTTATGGGGTATTTCTACTCTTATATCGTAGGCAATGGTTCAGCGATCCTGGTATATCTTTTCGCCGGTAAGCAGTATCAGTTTATCGATTTTACAGTATGGCGAAACAACGCGTCTCTTCGTAAGCAGCTTTGGCGCTACTCGCTGCCATTGGCTCCGAATTCATTGTGCAACCAGATTCAGACGACGGTTAGTCGTTTCATTATTACAGGTGTACTGGGTATTTCCGCTTCTGGTTTGTATGCTGCAGCTTCAAAGATTCCTAATTTGCTTAATGTGCTTCAACAGATTGTTCAACAGGCTTGGCAACTTTCCGCGTTCCAAGAGTTTAAGAGCTCTGGGCTCAAGCATTTCTATGATGTAATCTGGCGTGTGTACCATGCCCTGATGTCGGTAGGAAGCGCATTGGTAATCACACTCTCTCCGTTCATCGCTAGGGTGCTTATGCAGCGCCAGTTTTACTCGGCATGGCCTCTTATATCCATTCTTGTGCTTGCCTTTTATCTTAGTGCTATCAACAACTTTCTTGGCACGATTTATCAGGCTTATATGCGTACAAAGCCGTTACTTGTGGCAACAGTTGTGGGAGCCGTAGCATGCCTCGCATTTACCGCTGTCCTCGTACATGACTGGGGTATTTCAGCTGCTGCATTCGGCGTGTTTGTCGGTAGCTTGGTGATTTTCGTGATTCGTGTGATTGATGTGCGTCGTCTGATGACCATCAATATGAGGCCGATTCCTACGGCCATTACCATGACGCTGCTTACTGTCCAGTCCTTGGTGACCTCGAATCAATGTAGCCATTATCTATTCTGGTCATCGATTTGTCTGCTGCTTATTGCATTCGTGCAATGTTATGAACTTAAGCCTCTTATTACTCTGATATTCACAAGGAGGAAGTACACAGCATGAGTACTAATCCATCTGCCATGCCTGAGAAAACCCGAACTGAAGATCTCCCCCTGATTTCAGTGATTGTTCCTGTGTACAAGGTTGAGCGCTATCTTGACCGTTGTATACAGTCAATCGTCGACCAAACGTATCGAAATTTGGAAATCATTCTGGTCGATGATGGCTCTCCGGACGCTTGCCCTGATATGTGTGATGCTTGGGCGGCAAGAGATTGCAGGATCCGTGTCATTCATCAGGAGAACCGAGGATTAGGTGCCGCTCGAAATAGCGGAATCAGAATCAGCACCGGAGAGCTTATCGGTTTCGTTGATTCTGATGATTGGTTAGAACCGACTATGTATGAAGTCCTATATCGTTCTCTCACCAAAGAAAACGCTGATACCTCCATGATCACCGGTGTCTTGGAATATCCTAACGGACGACAAATATATCTTTATCATCCTGATTTACATCTGGTAATGACCACTTCGGAATCCTTTAAATACATTAATCTGCCAGGTTATTCGACAATCTCTGCTTGGAGCAAGCTCATCAAACGTTCCACTCTAGGAAATATTCGTTTCCCGGAAGGGTGCACTGGCGAAGATTGGCAATTCACCTACGATATACTTGCAGCGAGCGTACGAACTACTTTTGATTCAACGCCGCAGTACCATTATCGACAAGTTGCGGGAAGCCTTTCTAACACGAGCACAAATTTCAATTTTGCTGGTTACGAAGCTACCAAAAACATGGTGAAACTGGTACATCAAAAATTCCCCGAACAGCTTCCTTTTGCGTTGTATGGACAAATGAGAAGTATGGTGAGCCTTTATGATCAGGCTCTTGTCACGGGGCATGCTAAAGAACAGCAATGGCGAGATTTCGCAGAAGACACTCGCACTTTCGTCAATCAAAACATGAAAGCTGTTACTGAATCCGTGACGCTCCCTCGTGGGCGTCGCCTGCAGCTCAAACTCATGGCCATCTCTCCAACGCTTTATGGCGTGTTTTTCTTACTTCATAAACGTATTCATCCGGAACGGAGCAAGTGAAAAATGAGCATTAAACAACTTGCGATGCGGTTAGTTTATGGCCACAAGGCTTCATCGGAGCAATACATATCATGGCTCCGAAGCCAGGGAGTACACGTGGGACAGCATGTGCATCTATATACGCCATGGTCCATCAGAATCGATACCCAGAGACCTTGGATGATTGAAATCGGCGATAACGTACATATCACCGCAGATTGCTCTATTTTGCAGCATGACTATAGCTGGGCAGTAATACAACGCCTTACGGGTGAAGTGCTGGGATCATGCGGAACGGTTCGTATTGGCAATAATGTTTTTGTCGGTCAGAAGTCGTTGATTCTCAAAGGAGCTGAGATCGGAGACAACACCATCATCGGAGCTGGCAGCGTGGTGACAGGCCGTTTAGATGGGAACGCTGTATATGCCGGTGCTCCGGCAAAGAAAATCTCTTCCTTGGAAGCGTATATCGACAAACGCCGCAAACTTCAATTAAATGAAGCCGTGTTATTAGTACGTGAGTACGAGCAGACATATGGAACGCGGCCGCCAAAAAAGCTACTTCGGGAATTCTTCTGGCTGTTTGAGCCTAGGAACACTCAGCTGGATGAGGTATTCCAAAAGGTTTTCCAGCTTGATAACAATACCGAACGTTCACAGCAAGCGTTTGTTCAAAGCGAACCTATGTTTAGCAGCTATGAGGCATTCCTCAAATACGTTGAATCAAATTCTTAACAGCTAGCACAGAGAAAGAGGCTTCTATGAAAGACTCAATTACTTCTTACACCATTACTTGCAGCAGACCAACTAATTATGGCGCTGTTCTGCAAACTTACGGCTTGAACACCGCTCTACGCAAGATGGGTGTGGACGCCAAGGTGCTGGATTACAACCCCAAATACTACTACACGTCTACGCGGCCGCTGCCTATTCGCATGCTTCGCGCCATCGTACGCTTCCCTGATTTGGTCAAGGGGCGCAAAGCGTTCGGCAAGTTCCTTGAGGACTACATACCTATGAGCGTCAAAACTTACCGTACGCTTGCCGAGATCGAGGCTGACACCCCCCAGTCCGACGTCTATATTTGTGGCAGCGACCAAATTTGGAACTGTAAGAACAAGCTTAATGGTAAAGACGATGCGTTTTTCCTGTCATTTGCGCCTGCGGGCGCTCGCAAAGTAGCGTATGCTGCCAGCATTGCCATGCCTGAAATTCCTGACGATCAGAAGGATCGTTATCGTCGGTTGATTTCCAATTTCGATGCTGTGTCTGTGCGCGAACCGTCGTCGGTGCCCATGCTTGAAGATCTCGGCATTAGTAATGTTCAATCCGTCATTGACCCAGTATTTCTGCTTGAGAAGGATGATTGGGACGTGATCGCCGACGCCAGCGATTTCATTCCCACTGAAGACTACGTACTGGTATACGGCTACAACCGTCAGAAAGAGGTATATGCCTACGCACGTCGGCTTGCCAAGAAGCTAGGCGTGAAAGTCTATACCATCGGTACTGCCATCGAAGATTACACACTTGATCAGGACCGTTATTTTTGGAATGCTTCTCCTAACACTTTTGTGAACCTTATTCGCAATGCGAAAGCCGTGGTGACAAATTCATTCCATGGCACTGTGTTCTCTATTGTGTACAACAAACCATTCCACTTCTTTACAGTTAAGCAGACCACAAACTCACGCATGCTCGACCTGCTGGATTCTCTGGCGTTAAAAGACAGACATGTTACCAGTGGCGATCTGCTGAGCAACCACATCGACTATACGCAGCCGAATACTCTACTCGCTTCATTACGTAAACAGTCATTAGCTTATTTGCATAGCAGCGTATCGGAACCACTAAATCAACATTAATCAAGAGTCCAAAGGAATGTCATTATGAATTGGAAGAGCACTGTAGAACAGTGGATGCCAAAACCGCTTATCGCTCCTCTCAAGAATCTGCGTCAAAGCATTCATCTATATCAAGATTCGTGGGTACAAGCCAAGCGGTTTAATCGTAGCTACTCTCGCATTATGCCCCATGAGCGAGTAAGAATCGAGACACGAGTGATGTTTCTCAGCCATCAAATTGAAAAGGGGCTGAGCCATCACAATTTTCGCTATGGGTTTGGGAGAAAAGTTTTTAACGAGCTTCCGACCCTGCTTACACGTCTGGAACAAGCAGATCTGAATTTCGCTAATAACACTGTGTACAAAGAAAGTCTTGCTGCGCTTCATGAGTACATGCAGCGTCATCTCGATGCGGAGAAAGATATTTCTTGGCAGCAATCGTTATTCACTGCAGATCAGTGGCAACGCATTATGAATGCCGAATCAAACGATGGTGGAAGCATATCTATCCGTAAAAGTGACAAGTTCAATAACAAAGATCTTTCCTTTGCTGCGTTAAGTGAAAATAGACATTCAGTTCGTGAATTTGCTGATGAGCCGGTGTCCCTAGACGAACTTAACCAGGCAATTCAGATGGCCATGCGCACTCCATCAGTGTGTAACAGGCAACCCACCAGGGTGCATGTCATTCTCGACAAGGAAGTCATCGCAGAGGCTTTGCACATTCAAGGTGGTGTTAATGGATATCCAGCCCCTCCCGCATTGCTGATGGTTACTTCTGACTTGCGTGCGTTTATGACATCGTATGAGCGCAATGAGGGATATACCGACGGTGGCCTGTTCGGAATGTCACTACTATTATCTTTGGAATCTTTGGGAATTGGAGCTTGTCCGCTCAATACCATGTTTACGGCAACTGCAGAAAAGAAAACCCGCAAACTTTTGCATTTGCCTGATAACGAAGTACCCGTCATGTATATCGAAGTTGGACATTTCTTGGACGAAACACGTACCTGTCGGTCCACTCGATTCCAAGGCTCAGATATTACCTCGGTCTTGCAGTAACCACAGACTGATATTCCCGTTCGCGTACTTGCATCTGCGCGATCAGATAGTCGCATAATCAGCAAGGAGTCTTCCATGGACGCACTCTATGTTTTCGTCACTACATCATTGCCCAAAGCTGGAGCGCAAGTTGCCGGATTGCCATTGACGCTGAATTTGCTACTTACTGCATATGTAATTCTTCGTCATCCAAACCGAACTTTATTGATGATGAAGAGGTTTCGCGGATTGGCCGTGGCTTACGGAGCTCTGTTTGCGTCTGGTCTGCATACATGTCTCAAGGGCGGATGTCTTTAGACATGTATGGCAATGGTTTATGAAGCGTTAGTCGTATTTGATCAACTGGCTATGCTGTTTGTTCTATGGGATGAATTTTCTTGAACAAAACCCCTTTTTGTGAATATAAAACATCAAAATAAGGAAAAGAATGTTTATTTATATAACATCTGTTTTCTGCTGCATACTTTTGGTATGTGTTGCAGATAAATTAAATAAAAAAGCAGAGGTTTTACCTTTTGCTATTGTTTTTTGATTTTATTTACAATATCTGGATTCCGATATGGAGTTGGAACAGATTATTTTTTACATATGTTCCAACTTATAAACAGATATATAATGGCACACCTCCACCAATGGAGCCAATATTTCTATGGCTTAACAAGCTATGCATTGATTTTGCAGGTAGTTGGTATCAGTCTATATTTATTATTACAAGCTTTATATTCATAGGTTTAATATATATTGTTATATATAATATGCCATGTTCAAAAGTTCTACTGACTGTTTCTTTTTTGTGTGGTGGGTATTTCTTATACTCATTTAATGTGGTTCGCCAGACAATAGCTACCGCACTATTCTGTTGTGCATTATTGTTTGTGGAAAGAAATATGGATGGCAAAAAACGATTACAGAGTCTTTTTGCAGCTTTTTTCTTGGTTGCGATAGCGGTAGGTTTTCATTATTCCGCTCTAATTTATTTTGTTGTTATCACTCTCCTCTATCTAAAGCTTGAACAAAAAATATATTTGTCCTTTTTTCGCTTCGGCTGTTCTCGTACCTACTTTCGTTGCAGTTATTGGCATTTTGCTCAAAGGGACAAAGTATGAGAATTATATATCCGGCTACTGGCCAGATCCCAGCAAAGCATTTTCATTATCATCTTTACTATTTGTAGGTTTCTTCTTTGTTTATTTGTTTACGGAATCTAAAGAGGATGATCATTGGTTTAATATTTTTAGAAATTTACATTTCATAGGATCCATAGCTATTATGATTGGCCTGTTTATACCACTAGGTCAGAGAGTTTCTGCATTGTTTTATTTGCTTAATTTTCTTAGCATACCGTACTATATTGAATACTATATTACAGAAAAAAATAAAATGCTTATAAAGATATTATATTTATCTTTTTTGTTTTTTCATGTTCCTGCACACATTGGCAGTTAATGGAAATGGTATTTTACCATACCATTTCGCTATATGATAAGTTAATGTGACCGTTGGTTGCGATGCTTTTAGATTGAGAAGCGGGGAGTTTAATTACAGTATGGGATTTTGCCTCAACGAAGTTTTTGAATAATGCTTGGATAATGATGTATTGTGTTTTGTAAAGAAAAGAAAGTAAATGAGGAGATTATACTCTAGGCTGGCTGCACTCGATTCGCTACGAGGCTTCGGCATACTACTAGTTGTTTTGGGACACACATCATGGTCTGCTGGTCTGGTGTCGTGGATTTTTTCATTCCATATGCCATTGTTCTTCATCATTTCAGGAATGCTGTTTCACGAAAGGCAGTTTCTGGATTCATTCAAGAGGAAAGCGATAAGGCTACTCGTGCCATACGTGTTCTTCGGAACGGTGACTCTTGCGTATTGGGCTCTTATCGAGCGACGTCTCAGGGGAGACGAAGGATCTGTTCCGAATGCGCTGGCAAATATTGTTCTCGCTCGCGCAGGTAGCGATAATTACCCGCAGAATGCGGCGCTTTGGTTCCTGCCATGCCTTTTCGTTACGGAGATGCTTTTCCTAGGATTCTTCCTTCTTGTCAATAAAACGGGTTCTGTCGAGACGAAAACCGTAATGGGGGGGCTGGCGTAATCGGATTGCCGTCATGGCGCTTGCCCTGGTCAGTTTCCTTTCGATCATCGTCATGTGGTCCCTTGACCTGCCGGTCGATCAGTTCCGACTTCCGTGGGCTTTTGATATCCTGTCCTTCTCCATGCTGTTCTACTGCATCGGTTACTTGCTGAGTGAATTCATTCTCCCTCACGTGCAACAGGCCTCCCAAACGCAGGCGTTGGCACATATTGCGTTTGCTGTTGTCGGCGTTGCTGGGCTTTATCTTCTTTGGCTGTTCGACGGTTGGACCAAGCTGGAGGTCAATCTTAATGGAGCATCTACCAACAATCCGTTCTGGATGCTATGTGCCGCAATGCTTGGTTTCGCATCATCGCTCATGCTTTGCGTTGCTATCGACTGCCGGCTGCTGCAGTTCCTTGGCAGGGCGTCGCTTACCATCATGTGCGTGCATGAACCGGTGAAACGAGTGCTGATTTTTGTTATGGCGAAAATTCTTGGGATGAATACAGATGCATTGCGAGCGAATCTTGTATATGCGATGCTGGTGACTGTTGTCACTGTAGCTATCTGTGTTGCTGTTCATCTCATTATGGACAGGTTCGCTCCCGTGTTGATCGGCAGTTCCCGTCACAATCTGGCTTCGCAAGGCAAGGCAAGGGCATGATGGGAGAACATTTGCGGTTGGCATCATAGTTGCGATGGAACGTCGCTTTGTTGTTGTAATGCCTGTAAGAAGTCGGCATCTCGATTTCGCTTTGCCCGTTAATTGCATTCATCAGCAATGGTGGTGTCAGTGTGACAGATGATTTGCCGCACCGACACCACTAGCAAGCTCAGCTAAGTGCTCACTCTTCCTGCAGATGTTTGATTTGCTTTTCGATTCCGTCCCACACCAGTTCGAACCAGCGGCCACGGTTGCGGTTTACGGTCACTGCAAACAGTCCTTGACGCATGAAGTCAATCAGAGTGCAGACACTAAATAGATCGTCAACAGGATGCCGAGGATTTGCAGAATGGCGAAAGGCTGCTGATAAAGGTTCTCCAGCACGAACAGGTGCTTCCAAAGCAATGTTCTCGTGGCGGGATAATCGGTGATCAGGTAAACCGCGAATGCGGACCGGGCTATGCGGTTGATGATCCGACTGCGGAAGGAAAGCGGGTCGAACAGTAGAAACATGCCGAAGCCCACCATGATGACGGGCAGCTTGAACGATCCGGCGATGAAGATGCCCTTATCGATTCCGAACAACGATAACATAACGGAAGCGCATGTGTACAAGAGGAAGAATCCCAGTCCGGTTCCGGTCATCAGCCAAGTCTGTTTGAGCGTGAACGGCTTCATGTACCACTTGTACGCGGAGATGAGGATGAATAGGTAGATGAAGCCGAACACGCTATCGTTCACTCCAAAAGTTCCGGGAATGAAGCTTGTCAGTCCCCAGATCGCCAGCACCGTTATGGCAAGCGCGTAATGCATATGTTCGCCGAACGCGCGTAGCCCCTTGGAAAGGAACGGCAGCAGGGCGAGGAAGGTGGCGTATGCGGTAACATACCACCACATTCCCATAATGGTCGGCGCGACGCTGCGAACGATCGTTTTCATACCGAAGTCAGCACGGTCGAAAACCAGAAAGAATGCCATGAGCGCAAGGCTCCAGAACAGCACTTCACGTTCCAAAATCCATATGCGCTTGAGGTTCGATTTGATGGTCTGTTCCTTGTCGAGGAAGAACCACGCGGAGATGGTGAAGAAGATGATGACGCCCACTTTGTCATCGCCCTGCATGACGAGCTGGAAGAAAATCCTCTCAGGCCCCAGCGGAAGATTCTTAGCATCATAGCCATTGTGAACGACGAAATGATGGGCGAGAATCATGAACATTGCGACGATGCGCAATAGTTCTATGCTGGAATTACGCCCCCATTTGAAATTCGGGTCGGTGGGACGGCCTTATGGGAGGCTGTGGTCTTTGAGCCTATAATCATCTTTCCCTTCGTTTTTCTTCTCTTTCCAACATCCCCCTCATAGGGGATTCTATCCATTCGGAAAGACCTGCCCCAAAGCCGGCCTACAGCCATCGACAGAATCGCAGGCCTCGTTGACGACAGATGCGCACCGTCCCAAATTAAGCGGCGACATAGTATAGCTCGATTTGCTGGCATCTTCGCCGATATATGACGGATATGGAGGGAACTGCAGTACGCGACCTTAAGTGGCTGTTTACTATAAAATCTATGGCATGACTGCAGGTGAAGAAGACATAACCGACCACCGTCCTGTTTATATTCTGGGCGCAGGATTCTCCAAGGCAATCTGTAACGAAATGCCACTGCTGAACGCTCTTGGGCAGCAAGCTTTGAACCTGCTGCCCAAGGCTTCCCGTGAAAGTATTTCGTTCAGGGAGGGCGAATCCTTTGAGCAGTGGCTGTCCATGCGCACTCAGGATATGCCGTTTCTGCCTGACCATGAGAACATGCGTCGCCGAGCGGAAGCGATGGAGATGATCGACGCCATCGGCAGTGTTCTAGACGATGACGTAGAGAAAAGCTGTAAGCAGGAATGCCCGCTATGGCTCCGACAACTGGTGAATTTATGGGCATATGAGCGCGCAATCATAATCACATTCAACTATGACACGTTGTTGGAAATGGCGATCAACACGGAGCGTCCAGCATTGCTGTGGAGCATTGTGGCTCAAGCCAAACAAATCGTAAGCGATGAGGTAGTGTATCCACGACCCGAGACTGAGTCCATGACAAGGTGGATTGATTTCTCCGAAAACCTCCCATGCAGGAATAGCATGCAGATCATCAAGCCGCACGGTTCCCTAAACTGGTACAGCTACGGCAATGACGGCGAAGTGATCTTGAAACGAATTCGGGAAGAAAAAGAATATGACGAAACAGTTTCTCAGAACAAGCTTGACGCGAGGGAAAACGAAAAGCTGGCTGTGACGGGAATGGGCCGATTTCTCATTCCCCCGTCCAGCAACAAAGCGTCATTCTACGGAAACGGGTTTGACCGTCTGCTTTGGCGTTCGGCATACGACGCATTGAAGCAAGCGGAAAGCCTGACCATCATGGGCTACTCAATGCCGGAGACCGATTATGTGGTTAATGAGCTCATCCGGAATGCTTGTGCTCCGAACAAATGCTCCCTTCACGTTGTTGATGCTTTCATGGACAAACAAAAGCGAGAACGGTTTAACAGATTAGTGAAATGGCAAGAGATTTCAGAAACAACAGGGACTAATTGCCTGTCTCGATATGCTGAAGAGCATACCCAGACCGAAGCAAGATTGACCGCAAATGAATTGCAGGCAAAGCTAAGTGACGTTGACAACAAGGCCTGTATTTACGTTGCGGGAGACATGAAAAGGAATCAATCCAATACAGGCGAGCTTTCGTTGCTGGAAAAAACCAATGACGGAAAGCTCGTTTTCGGTCGTAGAGACCGTACTGTCAGTGATTTCAGGAAAGATAAAGTTCCTGCATCGACATGGCCTGACACTGTCGTCTGCACGATTACTGATCTGGAGAGATGCTTGGCTGAGCATCCGGAATATTTGGAAATATCTAGGCACAATGGCTCCGGTAAATCGTTAATCGCCGGCGGCTTTTTCACATCCAGCCCCGTGGGGAATGGACCTCTTATTCTAGGTTCAGTCCCAAAAGAATAGCCGCGGAGCCCAGACATGAAACGGCTCTCCGAAAGTGAACCGCATCCCGACCGTCGAACCGAAGAAATACAGATTCGGTAATTGGAAATGAGACTTAGCGTCTACACAACTCAGTTTTCACTGCACTAAAGAGAGTTGTGCAGACGCGACGACCATAGAAGGACTCAAACAAACAGAACGCGACATCCACCCAAAATCAAGAAATCAGATACGAAACACCTTTATTCCACATCAGTGGGAGGAATAATCGATAGCCAATATGAACACAACCTTATGAGCATCGCCATCGGTCTTTGTTCGATAAGAATCGCAATACTGATAATCGATTCGCGCCATACTGGACAGTTCATAATGTATGGTCTTCGAAAACCCTTTCTCCTTGGGAGCTCCCGCCTTTCCCTTTAGAGGGCGAGTACTTGCGATAGGGTCCTTCATTCCTGGAGTTTTGGCAACATGATCCCAAAATTGTTGTGCCTGTTGAATTCCAACACGTTCAACAATCTGCTCCCAAGCTGACTCATATTTTCTATGGACCAGCACCCTGTAGCACGGCTTTTCCTCAGGCTTTCCACCCGGACGCCTAGCAGGCTCCATGGGCTCATATGCTGAATTCATCACTCGATCTCCTCCATGGCTTTCGGATCACGAGCTTCAGCAAAATCATCCCGATCAAGCCCCGGAGACAGCAGTATTTTCCTCCTTAGAGGGTCTTCCAACTGCCCAGCGGTAGCTTTCCAATCACTTAAAAGTTCTTCCAGCCCCGAATAGTCCTCTTTCGAAGCATCAATCACCAGCTCATCAGAGAGTTCCTCACAGAAGCAGTTGAGATCTTCATCGTCAAACACTCTCAACCACGCAAGGTCGCCCCAGCCTGCCACATCTGGACGACTTTCCGATTGAAGAATGTACCGAAGACGCTCCAGTTTCAGCGACCAATCCTTGTGAAGTTCAAGATTCACCAGTCTGCTATTCGGAAGCATAACCAGCTCAGGCCCCTTGTTGTCCCTGATGATGGCACCGCCCTGCCTCGCAGCTTTCAACACTTCTGTTCTTTGTTTCGCGAGATCCGATACCAGAAAACTGCTCATGTAAAACTCCCTCGCCATACACTGTTTATATTATGTATAATCTTGTGACAAGATTATACATAATATATTACATAATATAAAGACACCGTCTCGCATAGGAGGAAAGATGACTGAAGGCGATAAGAAAGAAGCCCCTCTTTCCTCACACCTTGAATTGAACCTCAGTAATCTTTTCAAAATTCTCTTAAGCCTTCTCATTCACCCCATTTGCGAAGACACTGAAGAAGAAAAACAACGATGCGATAGCGTTAATCGAGCATTGCGAACCATAGAAAAGTACGGAATATCCGCCGACTGGATAATCCGGTACGGAATGGTTGACGAACTCGCACTCCCCTTACTGCCGCTCGTCTTAAATATGAAGGACCAGTACAACACTTCAGATGAAAAAGTAGGCAGATGGAAGAAATGTCTGCAACTCAGAGACGATGGAGACTCAGCCAGCATAAGCGAGTCCATGGCTCGTTTTAAAGATTTTCTTCACAGATTCAGGATTTGGGCATCAACTGCACGAATTGAAGATCTCATCACCCTAAACCCGCCAACTGTTGACGTCTGGAATAGTCTCAATCTGCAAAAGAAAGAAGATGAATCCGTAGCCTCTCCCTACCTTTGGCTATGCGATCGATACCTTTGTGGGGAACTTCGCCGATGGAGCACCGCCTCACTGCATATGGAATACCGCTTTATCCATGGAGACGGCATTGACGCATTCTCCCAAAAAGCGCTTGAGCCGGTAAACATCAACGGAAACGACCTGAATGCCGTCATTGCGGAACGTGCAGTTTTGTCAACAAACACTACCGATCAGGTGTCGTTTGAACAGTTTTTCGAGTTCTCTAAACAATACTTGAAGGACGGTTGTTACCGAGACGCAGCCGCGCTATTCGATTTCTACCTATCAATGCACCCTCAAAGCAGCAATGCGCTAAACTCGAAGGGGTTCTGCTTAATCCCAGATTCGCCCAATAAAGCGGAAAGTATCATTCACAGTGCTCAGCTACGTGGCTTTCGTTTTGCCGCTCTCTCCACATACAACTTGTGCTGTTGCCAGTACCTGCAACACGATTTCGAATCCGCCCTACGCACTGCAGACAACTACCTACGCCACTTGTACAACACGTCGAAAGACAGCAGAACAATCTACAGTGCTTTGATTTGGCAAATTAACGGCCAAGAATGCCACCTGCATGACACCACAGACGTCAGACGAGACCTGGCAACATTATGCATCCAAATAAGCCAACTCATCAATGACAACGAGAGACTCCAACGATGGACAGAATTCCAAGCAAAACTGGACGCTCATGACGCAGGATGAATCGCGCTTTGGCCTCGCCGCTAATAAAACGCACCCATGGGAGGACTTTCTAGCGATACCCCAGCCGACCCGCTATAGTGGGAATTGTGGTGACGATTACTGATGTAGCTCATGAAGCTGGAGTTTCCAAGACGACGGTGTCGTATGTGATTTCCAACAATCCACGCATATCGAAAGACACAGCCGACCGTGTCCGTCAAGCCATGCGCAAACTTGGCTACACGGTAAACCATACGGCACGGGCCTTGTCCACATCGAAAACCATGACCATCGGTCTGCAAGTGAACGCCGACGACAACATGAAAGTGTCTTTGACACGTGGCGCGTACCTGTGCGAGCTATCGGATTGCGCGCGAAAACAAGGGTATGACCTGCTTTTGCTCAGTCACCATAATGGTATGCAGAGCATCAGAGATATAGCCAATTCCCGCAAGGTCGATGGGCTGATTCTCATGGATATTGACCGAGCCGACCCTCGCATCCCCGTAGCAGTGGAATCCGAGGTTCCGACCGTGCTCCTCGGCATTCCAGAAAATCCAATGGGTCTCGATGAGATCGATACGGATTTTGAACGTGCCGCCCATGAGCTCATCGACTTGTTCACCGAACAGCATCATCAGGAAATAGCATTGCTCCACACCCCTGAAGGCACCGAAAACGGCGGCTCAAACTTTGCCGTCCGGTTCCGGCAAAGCGTGGTTCGCGAGGCTTCCGACAAAGGAATCACCTTGCACGTAGCCTCCCCGGAGGATTGGGATCTTGCTCCATCCGAACGGCTTCGTTCAACCTTGAATCGATTCCCGAATATAACCGGCCTGATCATCGACGATGACAATGCGGTCATTTCCGCTCCGCAGACTTTCACAGAACTCGGCATGCAGGTACCGGAAGATCTGTCAGTGGCAGTAGTCGTTCCCGACGTGATCCGCGATCAGATGCGCATTCCCTACACAGCCATCGACATCAACCTTCCCGCCGTGGCCCAAGAGGCAGTCGATACGCTTGTTCGGCGCATCGATAATCCGAATGCGCCTTCCGTAACCAGACTTGTCAGCCAGCCTTTGATCAGGCAGCATTCGGTAAAGAGCCTCTGATCAAGCTCTAACCAAGCTTTTGTTTTACCGTTATCGTTAACGACACTCTGACGTAGAACCGGTTCATCAAATGGTTTGACATAGTCATCACAATGCGTTATATTATCAGTGTGAACCGGTTCACCAAAGTTGTGAACCAAAGACAGAAAAGACAGAGAAGTCAAGACCACATATCAGTTAGGAGTTAACCAGTGACCTTTACATCCGAAGGCTCAATCCTCGAATGGCGAGGAGAAGGCGAAACACTCCGCATCGAACCGTGGGGAACGGATAGCGTCAGAATCCGATCCTCAAAGAAAATGCCGATCTCCGAACAAAACTGGGGCCTACTGGGCGAACATCATGAACCCGGCCAAGCAGTCCGCGTCGAAATCAGCGAAGACCAAAGCTTGGCAACGCTCACCAACGGCAACATAACCGTCACCGCACACGCGTTCAAAGAAGGCAACGCAGGAGCAGGCCATACCGAAAGCCTCTGCGAACTGTCTTTCAGCAAAGCAGACGGAACCGAACTCTTCCAGGAAATGCCGCAGCACGGCGCCCTGAAACTGCACGCACGCAAGTTCAGCCCAACGGACGGCGGCAATCAACGGATCGAAGCGACATTCCTATCCCCCGAAAATGAGCATCTTTACGGTATGGGCGAATACCAGCAATCCTACATGGACCTCAAAGGATGCTCCTTCGAACTTGCGCACCGCAATTCCCAAGCATCAATCCCCTTCGTGGTATCGTCAGCCGGCTACGGATTCCTCTGGAACAACCCCGCCATCGGCACCGCCGAATTCAGCAAAAACCGCACGCGGTGGGTCGCTGAATCCTCACGGCAGCTTGACTACTGGGTGACCGCGGGAAATGAGCCAGCCGAAATCGAACGCCACTACGCCGACGCCACAGGGCACGCACCGAAAATGCCGGAATGGGGATTGGGATTCTGGCAGTGCAAACTCCGCTACTGGAACCAAAGCCAGGTTCTGGAAGTAGCCAAGGAATTCAAGCGCCGAAACATACCCATCGACGTGCTGGTCATCGACTTCTTCCACTGGCCGCATATGGGTGACTTCCGTTTCGAAGAAGAATTCTGGCCGAATCCCAAAGCCATGTGCGAGGAACTGCACAGCATGGGAATCAAAGTCATGGTATCCGTATGGCCTCAAATCTCACTGCGTTCGGAAAACTACGAGCACATGCTTGAAAACGGTCTGCTGGTTTCAGCCGAACACGGCATCGATATAGCCAACATGTATCAGGAACCGAACCAATTCTACGACGCCACCAATCCCGAAGCGCAAGCATTCGTTTGGAACAAATGCAAGAACAACTACGCCGATCTGGGAGTGGACGCGTTCTGGCTGGACGAAGCGGAACCCGAATACGGTACTTACGATTTCGGCAATTACCGGTACTATTCCGGCCCGAACATCGCCACCGGCAACATCTACCCAAGAGAATACAACCGCGGATTCTACGAAGGCCAAATGGCCATGGGCCGCGAAGGAAACATCGTCAATCTCACGCGATGTGCATGGGTGGGATCCCAAAAATACGGTTCCTTGGTGTGGAGCGGCGACGTTCATTCCACATTCGAAGACCTTAAGGCACAGATCACCTGCGGCATCCACATGGGCATGGCCGGCATCCCCTGGTTCACCACCGACATGGGAGGCTTCGCACTAGGCGACGTCAACGATCCGAAGTTCAAGGAACTGTTGGTACGTTGGTGCCAGTTCTCCTGCTTCTCCCCCGTCATGCGCAATCATGGCTATCGTCTGGGTATTCAACCAGACGGATCAATGGACGAAACCATCACCGCAGCAGACGGTTCCCTTCGCGACCCCTCCGGAGTCGACAACGAACCTTGGAGCTACGGCACCGCCATCGAACAAGTGCTGGTGAAATACATCAATATTCGCGAGCGCATGCGCCCATATACGCGAGAGCTGTTCGATTCGGCTCATCAAGATGGGCAGCCTTTGATTCGAGGACTCTTCTATGAGTTCCCTGAAGATGCGAAGGCGCATAGCATCTCTGACGAGTATATGTTTGGCCCGGATTTGCTCGTTGCTCCGGTCGTCGAGTATTCCGCGCGCAATCGAACCGTATATTTGCCAGGTGACGCTTCGACATCTTGGACCGACCTGCATACAGGCGCTTCTTATACCGGAGGCACCTCAGTCACGGTGGACGCTCCACTGGATGTCATTCCAGTATTTGCCAAGAATGGCAACGATCACGCTCTCGCGAGCGCCATCTAGCTTTTGCCGCTTTCAATAAAACGGAACTTTCTTCCTTCCTTTCCACATCATGGTTTGTGCGATACATATCACGTAACGTATCGCACAAACCATGCTTTTCAACAACTCCTTATCGATATTCTCGGCCACTCGTTTTTTAAGAAAGGGGTACGGCATGGTATCCATGGTCGGAAAAAGCATTCGCAAATGGTGGGCATTGTTCACGCTTCCCACTCTTGCGGCTTTTATCGTCGGGTTTTTGGCACCATTTGCCATCGGCGTTTATTTGAGCTTCTGCGAATTCACTACGGTGTCTGACGCCAAATTCGTAGGTTTCAAAAATTACACAAAAATATTCGAAGACGGAACCTTCCTGCACTCTTTATGGTTCACCGTCGCATTCACCATAGTCACAACCATCATCATCAACGTAGCTTCATTCGCAGTGGCTTACATGCTTACCAAAGCGTTCCGCGGAGCGAACGTATTCCGATCCATTTTCTTCATCCGAACCTCATCGGCGGCATCATTCTAGGCTATATTGGCAGCTTCTGCTCAACGGAGTCCTGGCTCATTGGAGCAAGTCAATCACCTATTCCGGAACATACGGCTTCTGGGGACTTGTGATACTGCTGTGCTGGCAGCAGATCGGCTACATGATGATCATCTATATCGCCGGATTGCAATCATTGCCCAGCGATGTTATGGAAGCCGCACAAGTGGATGGCGCCAATCCACGTCAAACACTATTCCATGTGACCATTCCGCTGATGATGCCTTCCATCACCGTGTGCACTTTCCTGACCGTCACCAATGGTTTCAAACTGTTCGACCAGAATCTTGCACTCACCAACGGCGCTCCTTCACGCGCGTCGGAAATGCTCGCATTGAATATTTACACCACTTTCTACGGGCGCACCGGCTATGAGGGCGTCGGCCAGGCCAAGGCGGTCATCTTCTTCCTGATTGTTGCGGCCGTGGCCCTGATACAGAACAAGCTCACCACTTCCAAGGAGGTCTCCGCATGAAAACGGACGATACTCGCATGAAGCACGCTCCGTTCTGGACGGTGTTCTTCTCTCTGCTATCGCTGGTCTGGATTTTCCCAGTCGTTTTGGTCCTCATCAATTCATTCAAACAAAAAGCGTATATTTCTCGGAATCCATTTTTGATTCCTTCCGGCAAATCCTTTGTCGGAATCGAAAACTATACACGCGGTATCGAACGCACTAACTTCATAGCGAGCTTCGGATGGACTCTGTTCATCACCGTTGGAGCGGTTGCTCTGATCCTCATCTGCACGTCAATGTGCGCATGGTGGATCGTGCGAGTGAATAATCGGACTGCAAAGACTCTCTATACCCTGTTCCTGTTGAACATGATTATTCCGTTCCAGATGATCATGTTCCCGCTTTCGAAGATCGCCGACTCTCTTAAGCTGAACACGCCCTGGGGCATGTGGGTGCTTTACCTCGGATTCGGTGCCGGCCTTTCGGTATTCATGTTCACCGGCGTGATCAAAGGCATTCCGTCTGAGATTGAAGAAGCGGCCATGATCGACGGCGCTTCCGTGCCTCGAACATTCTTCACCATCGTCATGCCCATGATGAAACCGTCCATCGTCTCCGTGGCGATTCTGCAGACCATGTGGATTTGGAACGACTTCCTCCTGCCATATCTAACGCTCGACTTGCGCAAATACAAGACCATTTCAATCGCCGTGCAATACCTGAAAGGCGGTTACGGTTCCGTTGACATGGGTGCCATGATGGCCTGCCTCGTGCTCGCCATCGTGCCGATCATCATCTTCTATCTGCTCTGCCAAAAGCACATCATCGCTGGCGTCACAGCCGGCGCAGTAAAGGGTTAAAACACCAAAAAACAATGCTGAAACCCAAAGTGGAGTTTCAGCTAAAGAAAGGAAATAACCATGAACAGAACCATCACCAAGGCGCTTGCGGTCGCAGCGGCGCTTTCCATGGGAGTGACCACGCTCGCGGCCTGCGGATCGTCAAATAGTGTAGACGAATCCAAAGGAAAAGTGTATTACCTGAACTTCAAGCCGGAAGCGGCCGACCAGTGGAAAGCCATCGCCGAAACCTACACCAAGGAAACCGGCGTACAGGTGACCATCGAAACCGCAGCATCCGGCACATATGAGCAGACGCTGAAGTCTGAAATGGCCAAAGACCAAGCGCCAACCCTGTTCCAGGTCAACGGCCCGGTCGGTTACGCCCGCTGGAAGGATTACTGCGACGATATGTCCGACACCGCCGTGTACAAGCAGCTCGAAGACTCCAGCGTAGCCCTCACCGACGGAGACGAGATTGTGGGCGTTCCCTACGTGCTTGAATCGTATGGCATCATCTACAACAAGGAACTGTTGAACAAATACTTCGAGCTTTCAGATTCCTCCATTAAGTCCGTTGACGATATCAACTCGTTCAAAGCTTTGAAGACCGTAGCTGACGGCATTCAGAAACACAAGGATGATCTCGGCGTCAAGGGAGCGTTCACTTCCGCCGGATTCGACTCGTCTTCCGACTGGAGATTCAAGACCCAGCTTGCGGGCGTGCCGCTTTACTACGAATTCAAGGCGGATGGCATCACCGAACAGCCGGCAACGATCACCGGGTCCACGCTGCAGAACTTCAAAGATATTTTCGACCTGTATATCACTGACTCCACCGTCGAACCGACTCAGCTGAGCTCCAAGACAGGCGATGACGCCAACTCCGAATTCGCCTTCGGCGACGCGGTCTTCTACCAGAACGGCACCTGGGCATGGACCGACCTTTCCAATGCTGGCGTCGAATCCGACAACGTCGGTATGTTGCCGATCTATGTTGGCGGAGACGGCGAGGAAAACCAGGGATTGACCACCGGTTCCGAAAACTATTGGTGCATCAACTCCAAGGCGTCCGACCTTGACAAGCAGGCCACGAAGGATTTTCTCGAGTGGATGATCACTTCCGATGACGGTAAGAATGCACTGGCCAGCGAAATGGGCTTCTCCACACCATTCAAGACCTTCTCCGACATGAAGACAGAAAACCCGTTGATCGACGCCTACTGCGAGTCCCTCAAGGCTGGCAAGGACACCGTTCCGTGGACGTATACCATGATTCCGTCCGAGCAGTGGAAGAATGATCTTGGATCGGCTCTGCTGGAATACGCACAGGGAACCGGTAGCTGGGATGCAGTGAAAACCGCATACGTAGACGGCTGGGCCACCGAATACGCAGCCGCCAACGAAGGCTGATCCGGATTCCATAAAATCTGAAACTAAACCCGCACTTCCGACCGTTGGATTTGAAGAAATTTGGATTCGATGATCGGAAGTGCGGTTTACGTCTGCATTGCTTGCAGTTTTGCGTCTGCACAAGTCGGATTTCCCGTCTGCACAGCTCAAGAAAAGGGCGGAAAATACTAGTTGTGCAGACGCGACGACTGCAGATGGACCGTTGCGTATGCGCAGATTGCGGAAGCGATCACCAGCAGCAGCGAGATGATGGCGAGCGCCTGGACTGCGGATCCGGAGCGAGGCATTTCCGGCTTCTCTGGCTTTTCTGGATTGCTGGGTTTGCCAGGTTCTTCTGGCTCTTCTGGCTCGGCGACGGCTTTGATGGTTACCGTCACTTGGGCGCTTATGCCATCGTGGTCGGAAGTGCGCAATTGCATACCTGCTCCCCCACTCGCATTGGCACTGCCACGCGAGGAAGCTCCATTCGGCATTCCGGAAGAACGGGCCGCGTTTGCGTCCGTAAAGTCATCATCCGACGTGTTGCGCACGGCGGTGATGGTGATGTTCTGGCTCACGGCTTCGAAAGCCTTCCTCTTTCCAACAGCCTGTATTGCGCTATCGATCTGATCGTTCAACGCCTGCAACTGGTCACTATCCACCACAAGAAGATAGTCGGCGATGCCGTTCAGTTGTGTTTCCGTCAGCTTTAGTAGGTCATCGGCGCTCAACCGTTGGAGTCCGTCCACTGGGTCCAATTCCACCGAGGCCTGTTTGCTGGAGATCGCCAGATCGCCGACATGGAACATTCCGTCACCCATACCATCACCGCTAGTGCCGCCTGGAATCAGCCCAAGCGAGTCAGCCAAGTACGGCGCAAGATTCGACAAGTCGGAGAACGAGCCGCTCAACAAGGCGAGCGTGTTCAGTCCAGCTGGAATCATGCCCCGGTATTCGCCACCGCGAACAGTCACATAACCAAGGTTTTTAGCGTCATCCAGTAAGTTGAATAGCATCGGCGCGGTGAACGTTCCGCCCGAAAAACTGCCTTGCGCGGAAGTCTCATTCGTTTCGGCAAACCGCATCAACGTTGCATCCGAAGTGAACATGCCACTTTCCACGCGCAATGCGCCACGCAATCGGTTGCAGGCTGTGTTCCGCCCGCAACCGTTCCCGGGCCGACAATGGTGAGCTGCATGTTCGCAGGCACAGTGATCGTAGCAAACCCAGCAGCTCCACCGGATTCAGTGGCTTGCAGCGTATGCCCGTTCAGGTCAAACGTTACGTTTCGTACGCCTTTCGGTGGCGTAATCGTGACGCTTTCCGTCACGTCGGCTAGCAATGTGACCGTCGTGTTCTTCAACGTTGTTCGACCGATCGCCTCCTGTACGCTCGCGTAGGTTGCGTTGCCCACTTGCGCGACCGCCTGAGATTCGGCGGCATCGGCAACTGCATCTGCAGAGAACAGCAGCGTTCCAAACAGCGACGCGATCGCGAAAACAGCGGTCAGCACCACCGAAACCAAATACTTACCTTGCGTTCGCGGGCACACATTCACCCGCTTCTCATGACTACGCATGATTATTTCCTTTTATAGGTTCTATTGCATATTTCAATCCGCACCGAAGTGCGTGGGACCACCCTCAGCGGTAAGGGATGACGTTACAGAAATCATGGCGCCATGCTGCATTAATTATCTCACAATGCGCAAAGGAAAGCAAATTACATATTTTGAAAATCCAAATCTCATATGAGATATATCAAAAGACAATCTTTAGTTATAGTGAACCTCATCACATAAGTTAAAACTGTTTCACATGAGTATCACAATATTCCTCACACGAATAAACGTATCCCAATAACTGCAAAAATATACATATGACGAATAATTGTTTCCCATCAAGAAACAAGCGAGCCCACAATCAAACAAGCGAGGTCGCAACCACACAAAAACACATTTCCCATCTGCACCACGTGGGAAAGCAAAAGAGCGCTCCGGGAGGGAGCGCTCTGATTTGCACGACGATTCGTGCGAAAAGTACTGCGGAATTTAGTAAGATCCGGTGCCGCGGAAGACCACGAGCACGGTTTTTGCGAGAATCGCAAGATCGCCTGCAATAGACCAATTTTCGATATAGGAAACGTCCAAATATTCGCTCTGCTCCTGCGAAAGATCCGAACGGCCGGAAACCTGCCACGGACCGGTAATACCAGGCTTAACCAGCAGTCGCGCGGAATAAAGGGAACCATAGCGGGCAACCTCTTCCGGCAAAGCCGGGCGAGGACCAACCAAAGACATGTCGCCCTTCAAAACGTTGAAGAACTGTGGGAATTCATCCAACGAAGTCTTACGAATAAAACGACCGACCTTCGTAATTCTCGGATCATCCTTCATTTTGAAGATGAAACGATCGGTCTGTCCATTTTCTTCGGCAAGTTTCTTCTTCAATTCTTCCGCATTGGTGACCATGGAACGGAATTTATACATGGTAAATGGCTTGCCATGCAAACCGATACGCTGCTGCGAGAAGAAAATCGGACCACCGTCATCAAGCTTGATGGCGATCGCCGTGCCCAGCATCAGCGGCGAGGAAATCAGCAGCGCGAAAGCCGAACCGACGATATCCAGCAGGCGTTTAATCACGTACGTCGTATTCGTATACTGCGGCAAACTTGCCAGCAATACCGGCTGTTCGGCCGTATTACGCAAGTACAGGCGGTGGCCGCTCACGTCAGCCAAGGAAACAGCCAACGCAAGCTCCATGCCAAGCGACTCGACCGCAAGGGAAATGCCATGCAGCATTTCGGAATCGCGGGACAGCACGTCGGCAACATACACTTCCTGCGCACCCAAGCTTTCGCACGTACGCGGGAAAGCGGCATTGAACGGAATCACCTTCAGCTTGTCGGCACCTTCAATGGAAGGATCAGGCTCGAACGACGTGACCACATAAGCGTCTTTCTCATTGTCGTCAGCTTCGATCGGACACACGGCAATCGGCGAATACCCCAAATTGGAGTAGTCCCGCATGGTGCGCAACGCACAATTGATACCGTCGGAAGAACCAATCACCACGGTCTTATACTTACAGGCGCCCTTCTGACGGCTGCGATGCTGCCACTGACGCATCTGCCAACGGGCGATGACTTCTAGGAAGAATGCAATGATCGGGGCGACGATAAGCGCGGTTCTCGGCAAGGAAAGATTGAAAATAAAAGCAAGCGAGCAGTAAGTGATGATGGTGAGCAGCGACGCGTTGATGATTTTCGCATACAGCTCGTAGCCTTCCGCCATCACATGACGATGATACGTTCCGGCAAAAGTGAGGCTCAACACCCAGATGAGGCTGAAGCAGATGAGGAACAGCCAGAACGGCATGGCCCCCTTGATGGCATTATATGCGGCATCGTTGGCCCAAAGACTGATGGATAGCGAAATCAGCATGACCGCAAGATCGACCATCACCAAGCAGACGACAAAAGAATAACGCCATGCGGGCACAACCTGATTCCGCCTGCCCTTGCGCTTTCCATCTTCACCAACGGAAAATGGCGTGTTCGAAAACATCATCGGCTCAAACTGAGGGCTGTTGTCTTGAGACTGATGTCGCTCCTGCTTCTGATCCTGGTGACGAGAGTTAGAAGAGACGATATGGATTTCCTGGGTTCTCACTACTTGATCCGAACCCTGCTCAGAGCTGCGGAAACCGCCTTGCATGACTCCTCCCTCTACTAACTACCCTCACCCGAAAAGAAGGGGGCTTCCCTCCATGAAGAGATAGTATCATAAGCCCTGTTAACAGAGTAGATCTCCAACTCGCTTTTGCGGTTAAACGACTATTGGAAACTTGCTTTTGACGCGATACCGCGAAACGCGCGGCAAGAACGGATGAAAAGTTGGCGTCCGTTCCGTGAACGTGAGGCTACATGCGCATATACCCACATATTCCCCCATACTCCCCTGTTGCAAGATGGCTTGTCTAGAGCCGCTTGCTTAGCTGCTTAGGTTGCCTACGGAACTGTCTAGCGGCCTTCGATCAGCGGGGTCTGGCGGAGGGTGAGCGGCTCATCCGTATCTGGAGCGGACTGCACATGCACGGTGATCTCATAGGATTCGCCGGGCTGCAAGGTCACATCGCCCACGCCCACGGTCAGGCCATTATGCAAAGTCACACCCTTGTAATCGTCGGCATTCTGAAATTCCCAATCCACCAAACGACCGTTCGCAGGCGCGTAAATGAACAATGCCGTCTTGATCTGGCCTTTCGGAACGATATTTCCGGCACCGGTCACATAGTCAGCTTCGGAAGCCGCTTCTTCCGCCGTTATGGTGTTCTGCAACTTGATATGCACCGTATACTGGTTCGCGCCGTTTCGCGCGACCTTCTGGAATTCAGTGGTCACTTCGCGATGCAAATACCAGTCCATTTTCGACTCGGTTTCGTCGGAAATATACACGCCGACCTGCGGTTTCGCACCTTCCGTAATCAATTTGCCGGAAATAGCGGAATCGGCAATCAGATTCTGCTCATCCTCATGCGCGCTCCACACCATCACGTGTCCCTGCTCAACAGACGTGGAAAGCGCCTTGACATACGATTTGAAATCGCCCGCATTCTGCATGATATGGTCGAACGCGGCCTGCGCGGCAACCGCGAAATACTCGTCCGTCTCCTGCGGAGCCATGCGCGCATACACGTCATGCAGCAACGTTTGGGCGGTATTAGTGCCATCCAACGTCGAACCGTCAGGCATGGCAACGCCACCGGTCACCGCCAGCATGTTCTGCAGGAACAGCGGATCAATGGCGATCACACCATCAACCGCAACGCCATACTGGCGATTCCACATGGCGCTCACAATCTCGCCGGTGCGCGGAAAATCAGGCGTGAAATTCACGTCGCGAATATCCTTGCCAAGCTTGTCGGTAAACAGCAAACGTTCCTCGGCGGTCAAATCCACAACCGGCTCATCGGCATTCTGAATTTCCGAATCGGAAACGAACGGCTGCAAGCTCACGTGACCACCCTGCACCGTGACCAGGCCGAGCGATCCCGTAAGACCGCCGGAAGGGCGTGCCTCCGCATTCGTTTGCGCAAGAATCAAATAATTGCGCGGAGCATCATTCGCATGGCTTTCCGTACCCAACATGCTGGGCAGCACCTGCACGATGGAATTCAAGGAATGCACCATGCTGTCAAGTTTTTCGCAATACGTTTCCGCGGTTTTCAGGCGTCCGCGATCTGCGCGATATGCGGGGTTTTCACGGTTTTCACTTCCCGCGTGGCCTTGTCGATCGTATCGTCCGCGATTTGGAGCGGCTGCTGAGACGCTTCCAATCCGGAAATTTCGATCGTGCCGTTTTCCACGTGAATACTGTTCAGATCAACATTTTCAGCGACTTTCACCAGTTGCGGCAACGCCTGCGACGAAATATTCTCCATGGCGGCCACCGTGGTGCGTACGGCGGAAATGTCATTGCCCACATACGGCACGACCGACGCCACCTGCCACAGCGGCGAAGAGGTTTGCTTGTAGGCCTTGCTTACGTGATCGGAGAACGCGGTTGTCTGCTTCTCAAGCTTGGACGTGTCCGCTTCGGAGATGGTCTGCTGCAAGCCTTGCACGCCCGACACCGCCTGCTGCAGCTCGTTTTTCACGTGCAGCGCAGACCATACGAATGCGCCGGCGAAAACGGCGAGGGCTGCGACTATCACGAGTACGCCGATTAGGATCTTGCGACGGCGACGTTTGCGCTTGATTTGGCGAATATGCTCGGCGCTCATACGGCGGCGCACGCGGCGGGAATGCGGGGCGCTGGAAGTGGAATCTTCTGGACTGGCGGTTGCGTCGGAGGTTGCGGTTGCGTCGGCGGCTGAATCGGCATTAGACTGCGGCTCCTCCTGACGGCCTTGCTCAGGCTGGACGCCGAATTCTTCAGGCTGGTCAGACGCGCCGTTCATATTCCGTTTCGCTCCCTAATTGTTTGCAAGCACTTCGGATTCCCCAGTGTAATAGTAGGGGGAGTCGATGAACCTACGGAGCAAAAACGGGGCAATAACGGCGGTATTACTGCTCAACTGTTGCCGGTAACGCAAGAACTGATGCAACCTAAACGTGACCTGCAAACCAGTATTGCTACAACTCAAGCATGACCCGCAACGGCAGCATTACTGAAGTTCCAACGTCGCCAATAATGCCTTGTGGTCGGAACCTTGAATCCGCTTGGTTTCCAAATTTCTGGCGTACACACCCTTGTCGTAGATGATATGGTCGATTTCAGCGATAGAGAATACCGAAGGATACGTCATATGCAATCCCTCGCCGGCACTCTCCCCCGCATCCGTAAAGCGATCGCCCAACAAATATCTGAAGCTTGCATGATCCCACGTGGAATTAAAATCCCCCATCAGCACATACGATTCCCCATTATCGTAATGCTGTAATTGCGCTATGGAATCCAAACTTTTATTCCATAATCCCTGATTGCTTGGTCGTGGAGAAAACGGATGAACCGACCCAAATCGTACTTTTCTGCCATTGAAATCAACTGTCGCGGCAGGAATACTACTGGATTCAATAGGAATGAGATCCTGCGTTGTTTCCTGCAGAGGATGCGCACTATACAGTACGTTCACACCGCCATTGTCGTGCCAAGTGAGTTGCGCGGAAACGGAATACGGAAGATAATCCTCAATTCCAGCATCATGCAACCGATCTAATAATCCTGATGAAACTTCCTGCATTGCAAGAATTTCAACATGCTCGCTTTGGATTGTTCGCACGATTTGCTGCGCATCGGCACAACCTTGCTTCGTATTGAACGTCATGACACGCACTGTTGCAGAAGGTTGTATGGCACGATCATTGGTCGGAACGACATACCCCCAATGCCAGATAATCTGGATGATCACGCACAATACGCTTAACGCGACTAAAAGTTTTCGTTTGCCGACAGTGCGAAAAACTGTTGCAATAATTGCGATAATCACGGAAAGCAAGCCAAGCCAAGGCATGAGTGCGACAATCAAAGGCACGTACCGTTTGCCATCGAGACTGTTCGGCAGCATGCGCAGAAGCATCGCGAACACGATGACGGCGGATGCGAACCACAGCAACGCCGTAAGCAGTGAAGCGCGCGTTTCACGACGCGTCTCACTTCGTTGGACATTGCCAAGTCGAGTCATGCGCACTCCTCTCCCATTCCATCTTCCCGTTTCACTTCCTATTCCGCGCAATCCGCAATCGTATGCAATCACATGTTGCAACCGATAGTCTTACGCATCGTTTTTCACAACATCTCTCACAACATCTCTTCTCGTGAACGCTACCCGCGTTCATCCCCGCATATGTTTCCCGCGCGCATTGAGGGTGACGCTTTCACAAAAGTGCCACTATATGGACACTTTCCGGCATTTGGAATCGTTCTGATACGTTCATCCGATAATCTATAGGTTACAAAACGGCGCTTAGCAAAAAGAGGCAATCATGAGCGAAGAAGCAATGCGAGAAGAAGTGGCGCAAGCTGTGGAAGTGGCCGCAAACAAGGCCGCCGAAGAGGAAATCAGCAAACTGACCGAATTCGAAAGCGCCATCGACAAGACGCTCGCCTCCGGATATTTGGACGATACGCTCGCCGTCACCGACGCAGACGGCGTGGCGCAAGTGCTGCCGGTGCTTGATTCCGAGCCGATCTCACACCTAGTGGAAGGCTTGGAAGCCGTAGGCGGGAGCGCCAATGTGTTCGTGCACACCAGCGCAGGCGTGGTGGCCCTCAGCGTAGTGGAATACAAGCCCAACGAAGAAGAGTAGCCGTCGCAGCATGCACGGTCAGGCGGCACGCCTACGGTTGAGGGCGCGTTGCACGGTTTCATGCGTGGAACCGGCACCCTGGCCGCGCACGCCGAAGAACACCATCAGCACCATCACGAAGCAGATTGCCGCACTGATACGAAGCGCCCACTGAATGCCGAACACGTTGGCGGCCGCATACACGGCTTTTGTGCCACCGAGCGCAGTCCAACGAAGAGACGTGAACGTCTCCATCAAAATCACCAACACCGGAGCGCCGATCGCGCCCGCAATCTGACGAACCGTATTCGTCACCGCGGATCCGGCGCTCACCTCTTCCGGTTCCAAACAATTCAGCGACCATGTGGTGATCGGCATCAACACGAAACCCATGCCGATCTGGCGCACAAACTGCCAAATCGACACCCACCAAATCCACGAGGTCATGGAAATCAAACTCATCATGACCGTGCCGAAACACAAGGTAATCGTGCCTATCAACGCCACCGGACGTGCGCCGAAACGGTCAAGCACCTTACCACCGAAAAACTGCGAAATGCACTGGCCCAAAGCACCCGGAAGCATCACCAGGCCGCTAATCGCAGCAGAATAGCCACGGCAATCCTGAATGTACAGGGGCATGATCACCATAATCGAACTGAACGCGAAGAACGAGAGCGCGGCCGTGATCGTGCCAACAGTAAAACTACGATTCTTCAACACGCTCAAATTCAACAGTGGCGGCTGCGCTTCAGGATTTTCAATCTGCCTGCGCGCGCCATGAATCTGGCGGAGCACAAACCAAATAATTCCCACAACGCCAATCACCATTGGCAGCCAAACCATAGGATTTACAAACGAATACGATTCAATATTCGTAAAGCCGAACATTAGCCCGCCGAAACCGAAAATAGACAGTCCAACGGAAAAAAAGTCAGCCTTCGCGGTTTTATCGTTCTCACCGAAATTATGCAATCCAAAATAGGCAAGAAGCAGCGAAATCACGCCGATAATGGTCAACGTGAGGAAAATTGAACGCCAACCGTTCAAGTCCGTCTGCACACCGCCAAGCGTCGGGCCGATCGCCGGAGCCACGCTCATCGCCATGCCAACCGTACCCATTGCGAAACCACGGCGAGACAGCGGATAAATCGAAAACACCGTGATCTGCAACACCGGCCACATCACACCCGTGCCAACCGCCTCAAGCAAACGCCCGATCAGCACCATCAAAAAAGTTGGACCAAGCCAAGCGAACAGTGAACCGATCGTGAACACAACCATGGAAACAAGCACGATTTCGCGCGTCGAAAAACGTCTCGTAAGGTATGCCGTAAGCGGCACCATCACGCCCATGACCAGCTGGAAAATCGACGTCAGCCACTGACCGGTCGTAACGGAAATACCAAAATCACTGACGATCGTCGGCAACGCGGCGCTCAACTGCAATTGCGTGAAATTACCGACGAACGTAATAAATGTAAGAATCGCAATGGAAATAAACGCCGTGCGCGTTAAATGACCGTTCTGATACGATTCCTCTCGAGTAAGCGCTCGGGACATGCTCCGCTTCGCTGACATCAATCACCTTCTCCACATTCAAACGCACAAACTATATGATAGCCCGTATGACAGAAGCATGGATAGTCGCCGCGGATTCCTGTTTTTGTCATTTCGGGGTAACGCTCCCCTATTTAGAGGTATCATGGCACACGAAAGAGGTAGGCAAGTTTTCGGCGCAGGCAGCGTCGGGGGGGGGGGAGGATAATGACAGTCAGGGCCATGTTCCACATCTGCATGGAGTTGTGGGGCATTTTCATATGCCTGATTTGCGCATGCGGAATTTTCATTGCAACCCCACACAAAACCAGACGAACTCGCATCAAAATACTCATGCAGATCGCCTGCATGCTTCTTCTTGGAACCGACGCGCTCAGCTGGTATTTTCGCGTAGATGCAGACGAAACCGCATACTATATGGTTCGCATAAGCAATTTCTCAGTATTCTGCATCAACTATATTTTCATGAGTTTCTTCGCAACCTATGTTTGGTTGACAGTAAGCAAACATCAGCATCGCAAACCAGCCGCATTGCGTGCTGTCTACGCATTATCCGTAATTGGAATTCTCTTACTTATCATCACACAATTCACTGGTCTTTTCTACTATTTCGATGACCACAATCTTTACCATCGCGGTAATTTCTATCTTCTTTCGCAGGCAATTGCGGTCTTGGGAATCGCATTATGCCTCTTCATGCTGATCTCATATCGCAAGAACCTTGATCGCATTATTTTCCTTTCCATGATGTCGTTCTTCGTGCTACCAGTATTGGCGACCATCTACCAAGCACTGGCATACAGTTTTTCATTGCAATGTTTGGCGATCGTGATCTCCACACAGATTATGTTCGTCATGGACACCGTGGAAATGAACATGCGATTCCACTCGCAACAGGCCGCCTACGAAAAAGCAAGGTACGAAGCCGAACATGACGGCATGACCGGTTTGCTGAACAAAGAAGCGGGATGGAAGCACATGCGCAAATACTTCGACCGCATGGATTCGCACGACGAAGCGATGCTGATGTTCGTCGACATCGACGATTTCAAAACCATCAACGACACATACGGACACACGGTCGGCGATTTCTGGATCCGCGAGGTCGCTTCCCAGCTTCGGCACATCTACCGGCACGATGACATCATCTGCCGATACGGCGGCGACGAATTCATAGCACTCATCCGAAACACCGCCAGCGAACAGGTGCTCGAAACCACGCTGGGCATGTTCTTCCAACAGTTGGCACGCGCCTCGGAACAGCACGGGCAAGACGTGCATTGCAGTGTGGGCGTGTGCCGCATTGCAGCCGCTGACGGTGCCAGCCTTGGCACGGGGAGCGCCGATGGAGACGCGATCGGAAGCGTGGATTTCGACCAATGCGTCGCACAGGCCGACTTGGCGCTGTACGAAACCAAACGATTCAACAAAGGAACGTTCACCGTCTACAACTACGACCGTTCCCAGCCAGCACCCGCAAATATCCGCGCCTAAATGAGCAGCTTCAGCTTTCCGGCAATTCCTGCGCTGGGCAACCGTGCAATACGGAAAGCATCGCCCGCTTTTCCTGCGAAGTGACAGTCAGCCCGTACTTGTCTTTCACGCCAATCTGCCGGGCCACGTAATCGCAACGGTATTCACTGTTCGTCGGCAGCCAGTATGCGGCCGAAGCGGAACCCTTCTGCTGATTCGCGGGCCCATCCACGGCCAGCAGATTGTACATGTCGTTGCCGAATTGGTACAGCTTCGCATGATCCCACGTGTTCGCGCCCGACTGCCACGCATTTTCCAACGCGACCACATGATCGATCTGCACCGCCGAAGACGTTTTCACTCCACGTACGAATTGGATGGTCTGACCGGTATACGGATCGTCAAGCGTGCCCGACGCAACCTGGCAGCTACGGCCGTTCTTATATTGCACGTCCGTCAGATCGCGCGCGAGCACGTCTTCGCGCACGTCGCAACCGTTGCCATCGTCATCGGTTTCGCGGAATCCGAACGCATCGCGATCATATCCGGCCTTGCTGGGATTGTCATCGACGGTAAGTTTTTCCAACGTTTCCGCAGCTGTGCCGGTTGCCGTGTACTCGCCGGTGATTTCGCCTACGGTCGGATTGACTTTCGGCAGCAGCATGCCGATAGTGACGCCGATTACCGCAACGACTACCAGCAAAATAAGAATACGTTCCAGCGGACCGTCGGCGTTGATCCAACTTTTTTGAAACGTTTGCCGGCCCGCTGGATATCACGCACGTCGCGTTCAATATTCCGATAATTATAAGAATTACGATTATTCTTTCGAGGCATAATTATTAAAAATAATACGAAATTACGGAATTACGGAGTATCAGGCGTACGTGAACGTCATCGGATCATGTCCGGCGCGCGTCGGACCGTCAAGCGCGTCGATCGCGGCATGTTCTTCAGGGGTGAGCACGAATCCAAACAAATCGAGATTCTGCTTCTGCCGATCCGCATGCACCGACTTGGGGATGATGATCGTGCCATTTTCGATATGCCAACGCAGAATCACCTGCGCAGGGGTAACCCCATGCTCCGCTGCGATGCGCTCAATCGCACCGTTTCCGGCGTTCAAATCAGCACCGCGAGCCATCGGCGAATATGCTTCCACGGCAATGCCGTGCGCCTTGCAATAGTCCACGACCTCGCGCTGCTGCCAGGTCGGATGCAGCTCAATCTGGTTGACGGCAGGATATTCGCCGGTCTCCTCATGCAAGCGGTCGAGATGCTCGGGCAGGAAATTGCACACACCCAGCGTGCGCACGCGCCCCTCCGCGCGGAATTCCTGGAACGCCTTCCACGTTTCACTGGAACGCCAGTCGAACGGGGTGGGCCAATGCAGCATGTACATGTCGACATAATCGAGCTGCAGCAAGCCAAGCTGGCGGTCGAACGCCTTGCGCGCGCTGTCATACCCCTGCTCGGAATCGCGCAGTTTCGTCGTAACCCACAGGTTTTTGCGCTGCTCACCTTCCGTGAATCCCGCATTGTTCAGCGCGCGACCCACGCCGGCCTCATTGTTGTACCCCGCCGCGCCGTCGATATGACGGTAGCCGGCTTCCAGCGCACTCTCCACTACGGAGGTAACGCCCTCATCGTCGATGCGCAGCACGCCCAAGCCGATTTGCGGAATCAGATTGCCGTCGTTCAATGTGACCATGGGGGTATGGAAAGTTTCCATGCGTTGTCCTTTCGAAGGCTGTGTTTCAGGCGATTATTCTCAACCGTTCTCATGCTTGTTCCAGCTTAGCCGCAGGTCGCCGCAATTCGGCCATATTTCGTGGCACATGCCTCGCATTGCGTCTTGGAACGGTTCGGACGCGCCGTTGCATGAGTCGCGCATATGCCGACAGATGATATGCGCGTACGTAACATAACCGCGCAGTCTCGTGCGCTATAACATTGCTCGGATAAGAGGGCGACGAACATGAACAGTACAGACGACGCGAACGATATGGACGGCATGGGAGGCATGGTCAATGCGGGTGCGACGGATGGCGTGGAATGCTGGGAAACGGCACGGGCGAATCACGATTTCTCTTCCCGCCACGGGCACGCGCTTGCCGGCATGCTTGGACCTGCTTTTGTGGCGGCCGTCGCCTACGTGGATCCCGGCAATGTGGCGGCGAATATCACATCCGGCGCGAGGTACGGATATCTGCTGGTGTGGGTGCTGGTACTCGCCAATTGTATGAGCGTGCTCATTCAATATCAGTCCGCAAAACTTGGTATCGTCACCGGAAAAAGTCTTCCCGAAATCCTGGGAGAACGACTTGGCGACGGCGGTCGATTCATGTTTTTCATGCAAGCGGAAGTCATTGCAATAGCGACTGATCTTGCGGAAGTAATTGGCGGCGCAATCGCACTGAAATTATTATTTGGACTTCCGCTTTTTATTGGTGGGTGCATAATCGGCATTATTTCTACGGTCTTGCTTATTTTTCAAAAGAGTGCCACGCATCATATTTTTGAAAAGCTGATTATTGCATTGCTGCTGGTGATTACTTTTGGATTTATTGCAGGCCTTTTTATTGATCCACCAAATCCTGCGCAAGTTTTGCAAGGTCTTGTTCCGCATTTCAAAGGAACCGAAACGGTATTGATGGCAACTTCCATGCTGGGCGCCACGGTGATGCCGCACGCGATTTACCTGCATTCCACGCTGGTGAACGACCATTACGTGCCAGGAGAGCCCAAACCGAGCGTAAAGACCCTGCTACACGGAAGCAAAATAGACGTGTTCTGGGCATTATTACTTGCTGGATCGGTGAATCTTGCACTATTGATTCTTGCGGCGAATTCATTGCATGGCATGACCGGCACGGATACGATCGAGGGTGCGCAACAGGCCATTCAGCATGTGCTAGGTCCGGTGATCGGCACGATTTTCTCGGTCGGATTGCTGGCTTCCAGCCTGAGTTCCACGTCGGTCGGCACATATGCGGGCGCCGAAATCATGCATGGACTGCTGCGGATCAAAGCGCCGATGTGGGCATGCCGCGTGGTGACGCTCGTACCGGCGTTGGTGGTGTTGTGGTTTGCCAAGAATCCGACGGAAGCGCTGATCATAGGGCAAGTTGTGCTGTCGATCGGCATTCCATTTGCGATTATTCCGTTAATGAAATACACTCACGATCGATCATTAATGGGCGATTATGTGGATGGTCCGGTGAAATTCGCGATCAATATGGTAGTTGTTTCGCTGATTGTCGCACTTAACGTGATTCTTGTAATTCTCACGCTCTCCGGTCGTTCCTGATGTGGGTCCCATTTCGGTGTCCGCCAGTCGACCGGCGCAGCTGCCCGCGCAGGAATTGCCGGAACACCGAGGTTGATTCGGGTCTGCACAAACATCGCGAGCTGCGTCGCGAAGCCAACGATACGAAACCAACAGCACAAAGGGCGATAGCGCGAAATCAACGGCACGAAGGACAACGGTACGAAACCGATGGCTCGAAGGGCGACGGCACGAAACCAACGGCGAGTTACACGCGCGTGGTGGCGCGGGCGATCACGTGCGACTGGGTGGTGATGTAACTCGGCTCCAGCACACGCGTGCCGTCGATCCGGTCGAGAATGCGGCTGACCGCAGTCGGCGCAATCCAGTCGAGACAAGAATCCATGGTGGTCAGCGGAGGCTGGAAATATGCGGCTTCTTCAATATTGTCGAAGCCGATCACCTGCATCTGTTCAGGCACGGAAATGCCGTTCGCAGCCAAAGTGAACAGCGCACCCAACGCAAGCTGGTCATTGAACGCCACAATACCGTCGAATGGAATCCCGGAATCAATAAGCTGCTGCGTAATGCGAGCGCCGGAACCAATCGTCCAATCCTGCCCAGTGCTCATTACCAGTCGGGAATCGAATGCCGCTCCCCGCGCGGCGCACGCTTCGAGCACGCCGCGAAGTCGCAGTTGCGCATTGCCTTCCACTGCTTCACGCACGGAATCGATATGCTCCGGTTCGGTTCGCGATCCGACCACCGCGAGCCGGGTTGCGCCATGGTCGAACAGGTATTCGGCTGCGAGTCGGGCTTCCTGAATATCGTCGGGGGTAACATGGTCGGCTTTGCCGTGTGTGGAACGCGCGCCCACGCATACGAGCGGATAGTCCACGTCCAAGTCCGCCGCTTCAAGGTTTTCGACTTCGGAGATCGACAGGATCATGCCGTCCGAGACGGTGGTGTTGAAGTTGCGCAGGAGTGATTGCGCTCCTTGTGCGGATCCTTCGGCGTAGGTGGTGACGTATACGGAGTAGCCGTAGCCGCGGGCCGCGTCGATTACGCGGTTGGCGAGCTCCGACAGGTATGGGGCGGTCAATGTTGGTACGGCGAGTGTGATGAAACCGGTTTTGCCGCGGTTGAGATTGCGCGCGGACACGTTCACGCGGTATCCGAGTCGGTCGATGACTTCCTGGACTTTTTCTCGCGTGGAGTCGGTCATACGGCCGGAATGGTTGATCACGTTGGATGCGGTTTTGAGTGAAACGCCTGCCTCTTCGGCCACGTCTCGTAGGGTGACGCGTTTTTTGTCCGGCTTCGGCTCCGGCTTTGACTCGCCCATGTTCGTCTCCGTGATTGTTGAATATGCCGGTAAAAAGTTTACCAGTATGGCAAGCCCGCCATTCTTGAGTTTCAGAATGGCGGGCTCAGGTTGTGTGAGATTGTTGTGTTACGCAATCAATTGCGCGAAATTGCGCGAAATTATGCGGAATTATGCGCGCTTTACGACGAGTACGCCGTTGCGATGCACGGTGTAGCTGCCCGTCTGTTCCTCTGCTTCCGCTTGGAACAGGTAGATTGGTTCGCCTTCGATGCCCTGCAATGCGATTTCTTTCTTGCCGCGCGGCAGATAGAAATCGAAGGTTGCGTCGGCGGACTTGCGCACGGTGTGCAGTACGTCGGAATCGGCCGGATTGGCGACATTTGCGGAATCTTCCACGATATTCTCGCGCACGAATTCCGTAAGATCGGCGACGTTGAGATCGCAGCCGACGAAGTATGTTTCGCCGGAACCGTACGGATTGCGGGTGATTGCGGCGGTGCCGCCGAGTTCCCATTCGTCGGCTTCTTCACCTTCGTAGGTGGCTAATACCTGCGCGCGTTCGCCGTCGACGTTCACATCGTTCTGCCACAGGCGGGTGACCGCACCGGAGCTCAAACGAATTTCGGACGGTTCGCCTTCGGCTTCCGCGCCGAGAATGTTGAATTCCTCGCCGCGAATACCCAGCATTTCGCACAGCAGGCCGTCTCCGGCTCCCGGGTATCCGCCGAGCCAGGTGTGGAAGTTTTCGTCGATCAGTCCGGTTGCGTAACCGATGACCACACGGCCGCCGGCAGCTGCGAAATCGGCCAAACGCTGCGTATCTTCGGCGCTGAGCATGATCACGGTCGGCAGTACGACGGTCTTGTATGCGCTCCAATCGTATTTCAGCGGCACAATGTCGGCACGGGTGCCGGCGTTGAGGAACGCACGGTACCAGTCGCGCACGTCATGCCAATGGTTGAGCTTCATGCTCGGCAGGGTTTCGGAGCGTGTGGCCCATTCGGATTCCGCGCTGAACAGGATCGCCGTATCGGACTGTTCCAGCTCGGTACCCTGCACGCCAGCGTCGCCGAGGGTTTTCAGCGCTGCGCCCAGTTCGCACACTTGGCGGAACAGTTTGGTGTCTTCGCCTGCGTGGGGCACGAGTGCGGAGTGGAAGGATTCGGCTCCGAATGCGGAGGCACGCCACTGGAAGAAGTTGATGGCGTCGGCACCCATGGCCACATGCGCAATGGAGTCACGCACGGTTTCACCCTTGCGCTTGCGTGCGTTGAGCGGCTTCCACTGCACGGCCGAAGTGGAATGTTCCATCACATACCACGGCTTGCCGAGCGCGAGGGAATCCATCAAAGCGTCGGAGCAGAACAGTTCGTCGATATGCGATTCGCCCTCATGGAAGTAATGGTCGTTCGACACGAAATCGACTTCCTCGGCCCAGTCGGCGTAGTCCATGCAGCACTGGTCGGTGGAGACCATGAAGTTCGTAGTGAACGGCTTGTCGGGGCAGATTTCGGCGATGGCGTCGCGTTCGGCCTTATAGAAGTCGAGCAGCATATCGTTGCCGAAACGCTCGAAATCAAGCTTTTGACCGGGGTTCACCATGGAGTCGGCGCCCATGAAACGCGGGATGAGCACTTCGTGGAAACCGTTCATTTCCTGACCCCAGAAGGTGGTGCCCCACGCCTTGTTGAGGTTTTCGATGGTACCGTATTTGCGTTCGCACCACAGGCGGAAGGCATTGAGCGCGTTGTCGGAGTAATCGTAACGGTTGTTCCAGCCGTATTCGTTGCCCATATGCCATGCGGTGACGTACGGGTTGGTGCCGTAGCGTTCGGCCAGTTTGCGGCACAGGGTGAGCGCGTATTCCTTGAACACCGGGCTTGTCGGGCTCCAGGATTGGCGCGATCCCGCGTTGACGGGATGGCCGAATTTGTCTTGCGGCAGCACTTCCGGGTGCTTTTCGTACAGCCACAGCGGCGCGGTGGCGGTTGCGGAGGCCAGATCGACCGCGATGCCGGCTTTGCCGAGCTTGTCGATGATGCGGTCAAGCCAGCCGAAATCCCAACGGTTTTCTTCCGGCTGAATGCGATCCCAGCTGAAAATGGCCACGGCCACGGTATTGACACCGGCCTGTTTCATGAGGCGGACGTCGTCGTCCCACACGTCTTCCGACCACTGGTCGGGATTGTAATCACCGCCGTATGCGATGCCTTTGCCGTTGTCGGTCAGCAGTTCCGGCCATTTGAACGTGCGATGCATGGATTACTCCTTTGTGTGCGTATGGCATCCGCTATAACGCTGAGGATGCCAGCTCGACAGCTTCCCTTCGAAAGCTCTCGTAAAATCTTTTTATAAAATCTAGTATATATATTTACTAAGATATTTGAGATGGTCCCGGGGATGTCCACGATGACACCCCCGAGGTCTTATTTTTTGTTCTTTTCGGACGATTGCCGAAAAATCGGTATGCGCTTTACCGAAATTTCAGCATGCGACCGTTGCGATCATTCCTTGACGGCGCCTGCGGCAAGGCCGGACTGCCAGTACTTCTGCAGGCACAGGAACGCGATGACCAACGGGACGATCGTGATCAACGAACCCGTGACCACCAGGTTCTGGATCGCCTGGCCG
>ENA-OPZN01000069-OPZN01000069.1-human-gut-metagenome-genome-assembly--contig:-NODE-69-length-41276-cov-4.403120_pt1 | contig 41276 bp, 41 predicted proteins | sample MGYA00242483_ERZ504503 | MGnify/ENA primary metagenome ERZ504503 (study PRJEB26092, sample SAMD00036285) | human gut metagenome | host: Homo sapiens | study: EMG produced TPA metagenomics assembly of... | reverse complement strand
TCAGGATCCTCTCCTCGGACGACAGGTGCGAATACTGTTGACCCATGAGTGCGACACCTTCTTAAGTTAGAAACTTCGAACACTTCCAACCCTAGACAAGGTGTTGCACTTCTATTTAGAACCCGGGTTGTGCCGTAATCATGCCTATTTCTTGTATGATGACCTCTATAGCAACAGAGCTAGGGGGATTCCATGAACACTGCCGATTCAGCCAAAGTCACCGATGCCAATGCCGGCGCAAACAATGCCATCCATATCCCGCACAATCCCACGCTTGCCGGATTGGCCACGCTGACCCGCAACGTGGCGTACAAGACCGGGGCCGATAACCTGGTGATGGATATCATCTCACCACAATCCACCGGCGATGACGATGACCGCCGCTACCCCACCGTGGTATTCGTGCAAGGCAGCGCCTGGACCACGCCGCATCGCGACTACGAGATCCCGCAGCTCTCGGCTTTGGCCCGCGAAGGCTTTGTGGTGGCCACGGTGAATCATCGCGATGCCTCGAGCGATCCCCATGACATGTTCCCCGCATATCTCGAGGACGTCAAAGCAGCCATCCGCTATCTCAGGGCAAACGCGCGCCAATGGCACGTGGACCCCGACCGTCTCGGTATCTGGGGCACGTCGTCCGGCGGCAACACGTCGCTGCTGGTGGGGTTGACCGCCGACGATCCGCGGTATGAGGACGGCACCAATGCCGATGAGAGCGATGCGGTGAAGTACGTGGTCAGCTGCTTCCCGCCCACCGACATGCTTGAAGCAGTCGACGCATTCGACGATGAGACCAATCCATTCCGGCTGTATTATTTCGGCCCGTTCGCGGCCGTGGTGGGCGCGACCCATGAGACCGGCATCAACGCCGAGGTCCGTCAGCGCGCGGCTGACATGAGCCCCTACCTGCAGGTGCGGGATGACCAACAGTATCCGCCGATGCTCCTGTTGCACGGTACCGCCGACACCGTGGTCCCCTACCATCAAACCGTCAAGATGCGCGACCGGCTGGTCGAGCACGGCGTGGACGCGCAGCTGGTGCTAGTCGACGGCGCCGAACATGAGTACGATTTCTGGAGCCAGCAGTCTTCGACGTGATCTTCGATTTCATTCGTGAGCGGAGCTGAACGTAAGGGCACACGGGCGCGTCCTTGTTATAGGTTGCCGAGTTCTCTTTTAGCCAATTTTGTTGGAGCCCCTATCTGCGTGAACATGCCATGACAGTTCTAGACTGTGTTCTAAGACTGTCAATCGGCAATGTGTATGAAGCGTGATGTGATGGGTCAGAAGGCGATTGAGGGAGTTGAGGGACTTAATAGGGCCGGCGAAATCAGTGAACTCGGCAGATTTAGCCGTTCGCGGCAGCTGATGTGGGGTCATTCGCTGTATCTGATTTGGTGGTGTATTTTCTTCCGCCCGAATGCGCAGGTCAAAGGCGGCGCGCTGCGCATATTCGGTATTGCGTGCATTCTTGTGGCCGCGGTGGCGGGCATCGTCGGAGTAGTGCTAGAATGTTTTGGCATCAGTAAGTTACTTTAGCACGCGGCCGATTTCCTCTTTGAGTGCATACCGTCTCGGGTACTTTGCCATGATCTCCTTGGCGAGAGCCTTGGCTTGGTCGAGTCCGAAAACGTTGCGATATTGCTCGATCCACATGGCAACGAATCGGTATTCGTCGCGATTTCCCTGTTGCAGATCGCGATTCAGCGGCAGCTGCTTTCTGATCAGTCGTTCTGCTTCCGCGCTGTGATTGAGGCTGATGGGCTTGAGCAAATCACGCAGGAGTTCCGGCCGCTGCCCGGCTAAGGTCAAGGCCTCATCGGATAGGCGCTCTTCAGTCATGAGTCGTGCAAGGACTTTCCCACCGAAATCATGCTCATGATAGTTGCGCAGGATGTTCTGAACGCTTTGAGGCCAGCCCGATTTGCCGACCATCGATTTGAGGATGGGAATGCAACGTTCGTCCGCCACTGAATCACTGTGAGCGACGTAGTACTCATATAATTGTTTGATGCCGTTCTCATCGTTCAGTCGTTCATAGCAGGCTCCAGCATGGTAAGCTCGCCATGCGGCAGTTGAGCGGTGAGCTCCCAATACCCCGCATGCTTTTGCGCGGCATCCCAATCGTAAGTCTGTTCCAAGAAAGCGGCGGCCCAGGCATAATCCCCGTCCAGGAATTTACGTGCGATGACGGCAAATCTGCATTCGGCCACGTCCGTGTTTTTGGACAGTAGCTCATCGGCACTAATTGCGTCGCCGCCGTACAGCAGAAAGTCATGATGGAGTTTTAGCAGATAGTCCTGTGCAGCTCGCCAATCGTAATCGGTCAGGCTCGTTCGATGGCCGTCAATGGAATCCCCCTTCTTGTCATGAAGGAATTGTTGGGCAACATTCAATGTGGACTGCGCATAGGTGCGGCACATGAACGAGGTCGTGCCGATCTCGCGGGGCTGATGCTCCATCTGTTCTATGTCCGCCGTACCTCGTGCGTGAATATCCGCGAATGGGATGACGCATTCCAGCGGCGTGTGCGGCCAAAACAGCATCTCGATCATAGGGGTATCACGTATGAATCCCAACGCTGCAATCAGCATCTGCTGCGCTTGCTCGCCTGTAACGATTGGTGCCGCGGCATACGTATAAGCGAGGATCCGCTCATTGAGGTGTTCGATATATGTCTGTAGCGCACCCTCTTCATCATCGACTTGTCTCGCGAACCACACTGTTTTTCGCAAAGCCGCGCACATGCGTCTCATGGCCAGCGGATAGTCGTTCGATTGTTCTGCTTCCTCGAATACGGCCATCACGCCGTTTATGGCGGCATCTCCCCATTCGAATTTCCAGCCGTAGTCCTTGCCGAGATGTCGCCGCATGGGAGATTCCATGACGCGATCCACGGCGCTTTCGGGCATCAATGGTTCCATGCCGCTCGCGATTGCCGGATTCGCAGTCATGATGGCATTGATTTCGTCCTGATTCCAAATCAGATAGAAATGCTGAGCGGGCGTCCACCGTTCTGATTTGCGCAGTCCCACTCGTTCTCGAATATGTTGCAGCACTCGATTGAACACTTCAGGTTTCGATGCGAGAGGATTTGCTGCTACGGGTATGTCTGGCCGAGAGTCGTCCTGCTTTGCAATCATCGCATCGTATGTCACGTTCTGCTGATGATTACCGCCGTGTTTGTAATCACGCAACGTCAAGAGCACCGCACCAATATGCTTGCAGTATCCGTCATAGTCGTAGGGGCAGGTGCAGGATGCGAACACGATATCGTTGCCACGAAGTCGAATATCGACATCGTAGAGTTCAGAACCGTGCACTTCGGCGTGGAATAGTCCGGCCGACAATTCCTCTAACCCACCGATCCTATGCTCGTCCACGTAATCATATGCTCGTTCCAGGCTGCGGGAGGTCATCTCCTCTTCGAACTCGTCGAAATGGGCAGTCATGACGGGCCTCCTAATGATTGGTCATACATTACGGTGTGGGACGTAGTAGCCTAATGCAGTTCGGCTATCATCTGTTCAGCATCACTCATACAACATCATGTCACGGTGCTTGTGCCAACGGAACAGACGCTCACGATGGCGGTTCAGCGTGAAACGATCCCACATCTGGTCCTCGGCCCACTCAACCGTGCCATCATGTTCTTCATCTTCGGGATTGCCCAAGGTATCAAGGAACCGCTCGAACCCATACGCCCCGCCGACATCCTCCGGAGGCGCATCCCCCCGCCCCCATCCCAAAGCTGAGGATCCGCAACGTGCACGCTGCGGTAGGTACGCAGCAGCTTAATATCATGGATCCAATCGTCACCATAATCGTAGTAATAGCGAGCGGCACGCGCCTTGGGAAACACGTCGCCCAGCTCGGTTTCCGAAGCAATGCGAACTTCCGGCAACGGCTCCACCGGCATATATTGTTCGTATCTCGCCTCATGGTATGAGGGCTCTTCTCCCCACAATTCTTCCACTTGCACCTGCTTCCCATTCGGAAATGTGGCGCAGAAGCAGAACAGATGCTCGCCGTACCACATAAAGCATTCCTGCAATACCGCATGCAAATCGAAGAACGTCAATGATGCCGGCACCAGAATCTCCCGCCAGCATTCACGCCCGTCAAGGCGCAAAGTGACTCGGAAACGAAATGCCGTGTTGCCATTGCCTGCCATGAAGACTCCCTTATCAACGATGAAGTTATTATCACCGTAACAGAGTCTGGGGCAAACCACTGCGTTACGAATCTGATTCGCGCCCTCAGAAAAGGCCGAATCATCTGTTCAATCTCCGTGTCCTGTGGAAAAGACTCTAACAATAACCGGTACTGTTCATCATCAGCAAGTCCAATATGCCATGTGACCAGGTGCGGGACACTCATGTGATCAGTCGCTATGGTGGTGAGACGTGACTTCGGTTCGTACCGTCGAGCAGACGCGAATGGGGATAGCCGCGCCGCTCGTGTCCAATATCGGCTGGGGCGTGCTGCCGCTGTACTGGCGCGCACTGTCCAGTATGAATGCCATCAGCGTGCTCGCGTATCGTTTGGTCGCCACGTTGGCGGCCATGGTCGCGCTGTTAGTGGCGTTCTCCGTCCTGGCCACCGCGATTCCGCTGGCCACGTTCTCCTACGGCGTGCAGCACAGCCATTACCTGACCGTGAGTTTCATCCAATATCTCAACCCGCTGATCCAGTTCTGTGTGGCCGTGCTCCTGCTGCACGAGCCGATGCGCGCGCAGGGCTATGCGGCGTTCATGGTGATTTGGGTCGCGATCGCGGTGTATTCGTTCGGCGCGATTCGGGCGTATTGGGAGCGGCTGAAGCCCTATGCTCGTTAAGCGCTTCCTCAGCTCCCCTCCCCGAGGGGAGCTGTCGCCGTAGGCGACTGAGGGGAGGTCGACACGGCAAACAGCAGAAACCTCGCTCCCGACCAAAGCCACAAACACCACTCACGAAGCAAGCTTGTACAAGTTCTCCTTAAATTCCCGCTCACTCCACTTAATGGGATACGCATTGTACTTTTCCAAAGCGGTTATTAGCTGATTGTCAATGCGCCGATCCGAATCATTGAGGAAAACAACCAGTTCACTTGGTGTCTTTCGTGCCGCCTGCGTATCCTCCCATGAAATAAGGTACCGGAAATGAGTCGCTGGGAAGGCCGCGTAATAGATGTGCAGAATCGTTCCGCCTGTTTACTCGTGAACGGCAACACAAAGTCATACTGGCACAGCAAACCAGACTTGCCACGGAACTGAGCGCCTTCCACATACCGTATGTTGTTCGCATTAAAGAACATACGAATGTCATCTGCAAAATACGTCTGCACATGGGATTGGCCAGCATAGACATATCACCAACTTTGATGATAGCTTGCAGGAACCGATTCTTGGCATCAGCAAAATCAGCAGTATCGCTCGTCAGAGTAAGCTCGTCGCCGTTACGTTCAATACCAAACTGATTCAGAATATCTTTGAGCACTGCCAAACGCGATTCCGTCACAGTCGTCCCATGCGACTCCAAACGGCGTAATGTGGCACAGCCATCAGAGAACGTTACGCTGTTCTTCCCGGGCTTCACATAGAACTGCGTATAGTCGTTGTCTTCATCCAGAAGTGGAACATTAACTTCATACCACTCATCCAGTTGCGTATAAGTCGTGTTATCAGACAGCCATTTTCCGTAACTTCGAATTAATGAGTCAAAATCAGAACTCGTCATACTTTCTTCTCGTCGTAAACACTACGATTCATTTGACTACAAACTTATCTGATGCAATTGGAATTGCTTCTCGCCTTTATTCAGGGTGATGGACTTCGGAGACAAAGCTTCCTTCAGCAGTTCCAGCATACGACGAGCTTCAGCATCTGTCAGTACAGCCATTGACGCCTCTTCCCCGAATGCGATTACCCAGTGGGAACAAGACTACATCAGACCAGTATGCACCGCCAAGCGGCGAGTAACACTCCACCCGCTACAATCAGCAGTATGGTTGTTCCGCAAAAGCCAACGCTGGCTCAATTCGAGGTCATGTTCGAAGGCACACCGTTGATTCTTGAACGTGCCACCGATTACTGGGAATCGGGCCGCGTGAGTTCGGTGCAGGAGATTGCGCCGCAGCTGTATCACGCGCAGGTGTCCGGCAGTGCCGATGACTGTTATGACGTTGACATCCGCCTCAGCAAAGACGCTCACGGCGAGAACGCCAATGAAGCAAACACTGATGGCCAAGCCACTACCAGCAGTAACAGCGACCACGAATCCACAACTGACGACAATTCGATTCGCATACAATCCGCCGCGTGCACCTGCCCGTATCAGAGAACACCATATTGCAAGCATATAGGTGCCGTGCTTTACGAACTGCGCAAACAGCTCATTGGCGCGCACGGCAATCACCACAATGATGACACCGCCAACGCTCACGATGGTGTCATCGCACTCCCCCGCACCGTGCTGGATCCCATCCAGCAACACCTCGACGCGCGCGCAGAGCAGGGCAAAGGCCATCTGCTGTTCCTGTGGTCCACCCAACTGCGCGAAGCCGCAAAGACGTTCTGCGCCCAGCCAGACGAAGAACGACCGCTAATCCCGCTGATCGACGCACAAACCATGCTCTCCGACACAATCCGCCGATGCCATGAACGTTTCATTATTCATATCAGTAAGCACAGCGATGCGTACAGCAAATCATGTGACTACACAGAATTCATCAAAACCGTGCAGGCTATCGCGGGCAATGCCCTGCAATCCAGTGATTACGCGAGCGCATGCGGCAACCTGCGACTGTGCATACACGAAGTCCACGCGCTTCTGCTCTCGTCCGAGAACGATGATGGCTCCGAACCTTTGCTCACGCTTATGGATGATCTGGCGATGCGCGTGCGATGCTATATGGAGAATGTGGCGGAATTCGCCGACTCCTCTACCGCCGGCAAGGCATTGAACACCATTGCGCAGGCCGCGAACGACAAAGACATGCGGCAATGCGAACCATTGAACAGTATGTTGCTGATTTCCAGCGCGCTCGCTTTCGCCCAATATGATAACAAACGCATATGGGCCTATGACGTGATCGAGAACGCGATAACGCGCAATCTGGAATACTCGTTCAACGAAGAGAGCGAAGAAAGCGACGAGGACGACGAGGATGAGGATAACGAGGATACGAGCGAAGTAGACGACGAAACCGACTTCATTCCGGATGAATCGTTACACGTATTGCAGTTGTTCACACTCATGAGCGCCTACGACCTATACGCTCTATCCAACGATGACGCTGGACGCGAGCAGCTTCTGAGCGAATACTCGGAGTCAATGGCCCTCACACTGATGAACGCTGCGAACATGATTCATGAAGGGCACTTGCGTTCCGCATACATGCTCGCACAAGATTTCCTTCTGTCGAGCCGGGATATGGAAGATGTCGATATCGATGCCCGGCATAACGGTCTGCTGCCGGACCTGCTGCCCCATGGATGGCATACCATCATGGAATGCTGCGCCGAGGGACTCAATGACGTTGGACTGCTCGCCAACGTGTATCGGTACTACATTCTTTCCTGCAACGACAGATCCGATACCCATTACGTGAGTAAACTACGCAATCTGTTACGCATCTACGGCGGTCTTAGCGCAGAAGAATGGCATGACGTGGCTGATGGGCTGGCCAGAGATTGCGCCCGGAACATCATCGACCGCATCAAGTACCAGCCGGAAATAACCACCAAAGGCGGCACACAGCGCCACAGCAGTTGGCGCAATCCCGCTTACGAGAAGCTCATCGTGGACGAGCGGCTTTCGGACGCGGCCCTGACTTATTGCGCCATCGTCGATTACCCGCCGCTGCCATTGCTGCGCACCATCGCCATCGAACACCCCGAATCGGCAAAATCGATAATCCTCGACGCGATGCCATACGGCACCATGGGCACGCCCGCGTTCCGGTTTACGGTGGAACGTGCGTCGACAATACATTGACGGCGCGCGCGCCACATACCAGCAGATTGCCAAACAGCTGCGTCGTTTCGCCGCAGTGTTCGGCGATGAGGAGACCCGTGCGCTGGCACACGAGATTGTCGAGCGTTATCCGAATCGTACTGCGTTGCGGGAGGAGCTGGCGTTTGCGTTGTAGTGACGACATTGGCAACGCGGTACGGCATTCGGCACATATCCATTGACTATGCAGAGAAATGCCAGCCTGTTCTTCGCTGAGATTCCTGATGATATTGGTCAGCTGGCTGCAAACCCAGACCTTGGCCAAATGCTCGTCCATGAGGAATCCCTTGCCTTTGGCATAGCGAACGACGACACCCGGCATGTTGAGTGCATTTTCAGCGCATTCAACATCATCTGCGTGCGCTTCGCGTGCATTTTCAGCACAATATCCGTCACATACCTTAATGGATGCAGCACTCCTTCAAACGCTGCTGCAGGCCTTCGTCCACCGCGAAAAGGTACAGACCGTGGACGCCGCGCTTGAGCAGGACATTCAACTCATGCTTCAAATTTTCTTCGGCAAAATCTCCTAAATCTTTGCGCTTATTGGTTGCCAGATAGTTTTGGCTGGCCTTTGCATCGAACACGATTCCCCCGTTACGATACGTCACCGAGGGTCCAATGATCACACCGGCATAGTTCAAATCAAACCCTTGGATGGTGAAGATGGAGCCAATCTCATCTATGGTGTACGGCTTCTCCGCCCAAGACAGTTCTTTGTCGATGCCTTTCCTGCTTTTCGGAGCGGAATCTTCGAGCTGATAGTTCCAAGGCTTGCAGAATTGGTCAGAACTTATTGCGGAATGATCGAATCCATGGTCATCCGCAAGTCCCATACGCCATACGCCGGAAGTATCGCGATGCAGTTCCACATTCCAAAAGCCATGCGGATCATTCTGATTCTCAGATTTCGCCGAATACTTCCAGTCATAGGTGGCCAACAAACGGGACAGTCCAGCCCCATCCCAACCATCGGGCTTCAGCTGGGCTTTCGCGTGAATGGCATTAAACAAATCAACCGGCGAGTCGAACACCTTAACGTCATAAGGTTCTCGAATCATTTCACCATCTGCGGCATACTCGCCCGTATCAACGGGCATAGGACCGATACCTTTCCCCGAAGCGAATCGGTCAATCCACTGAATCATCGACTTACTCGCGGCAATACGGAATTGCTTTTTCAAATGGACATGCGCAATGTCCACGGAAATGGACGGCAGATGATATTCGGCGCCCAAATCAACCGCTTTGAATGCGCCGATTTTCCCGGTCGCGCATGCGATCTGAGTCGAATCAGAGTCCAGCTGAAGTTTTTCCAGCATCGTTGGGTCCCACTGCTGGCTGGACTGCATAATCTGATTGTGATCAAAGACCGCAATCACCACCCGGGCTCTGCGCAGAATGTCATACAGCTGGTTCTTCCCGGAATATCCCTGATTTCCTTGCGTCATCAACAAATGGGCCTCGTCGATGAGCACGATGTCCGCCAGGCCTTGCGGTTGGTCTGGAATGCCTCGACCATGCTCGTTGCGTAAGCTGAATCGATTGATGAACTGACTGGGCAGCATGACCACTTCATCAGATTTCTTCTGCAAACCCAGTTTCGTGGCGATCTGATTATATACGTGCACCTGTTCCTTATGATTGACAAGAATGTATGAGGAAAGCCGGCCGTTCGCCGTTTGTGACAGCTCAGGATAATCTTCGTCTTCGGAATAGGTGTCGCCTTGGATGCCGATTTCAGCCGCGATTCTGTAGAACAGGTGGCTTAACAGGACCGTTTTGCCTGTCCCTGCAGCACCTTGAACAAAGATTAATTTCGGATGGCGGTCTGAAGATTGCTCATCGGCTTTCTTCTGTTGCCGGCTATCGGCAACCAAGGCGGCAAGTTGCACCAAAATAGATTCTTCGGCTTCGAGCTGGCTATCGCTGAGTTTATGAAAAGGCGATGCCTTGAACAACGCGGAATCTCGGATGATCTCCTCCGCCGGGAACAGGTCAGAATCTTCCTTGTGTAATCTCAACCAGATTTGCGAGAAAATCCGATCAAACTGGTCTGCGGTGTAATAATCGCCTTGCGCATTGGTCCGTCGATTGTTGAGCCTTTTCACCGAATCGGTACTGGACATATAGTGCATAAGACGGTTTTCGACATCCAGGGTTAACGACTTATTGAATTTGGGATGTGAAATAACATATTGCCGATATGCATCATCATTCCGCGAGACAGCATCAGCTACAGCTTTCCAGTCCTCGCGTCTTTAGCATCTCTTTCAAGATGCTGGAATGTACGATGCCGTATATCGTTGGTCTCACCGACGTACACCGTATATTCGTTCTTCATCGAATAGCGATTGGTCTTTCCTGAATACACGACATAAACCGTTGGATATGCCAACACATATCGCAGCATGAAATGTTCCAGATCGGAATCATTAACACTGCGCCCCATCTGCTTCTCGAGGGATTCGTCAAAAGCCTTTTCAAAAGCTTCCCTACTGTATTGGCCATATGGCAGGTTGATGACAAACGGCGCCAAGCTCTCACTGTTCATAGTCATATTATGGTCCATCATGAGCTCTGGTACATGACCAACATTCAGCAAGTCCTATAATGTCAGTCATGATCAGTGACAGTACCATTCAGTCGATTCGTGATTTTGTGTCGGAGCGTGGCTGGGGCCAATACCACACTCCTGAGAACCTGGCGAAGTCCATCAGCATCGAGGCGTCGGAATTGCTGGAATGCTACCAGTGGACGCCGCAGTCGCCATCCATGGATGAGGGACATGTCAGGGAAGAACTAGCGGATGTGCTTACGTATTGCATCATGATGGCCGATGCGCTTGGTGTGGATATGGATGACATCGTCATGGGCAAGCTCGCAAAGACCAAGAGCAAGTATCCCGCGGAAGCCGTCCGTGATGACTTCGAGGAATACGAGCACCGGCATCTGAATGCTCGTAAGACGGATGACGATGCTCAATCTTCGCCTAGCAAGTAGCTTGTTCCCATGCGGCTGCTATCACCATGCCGTGATTCCGACACCACCACGCGATAATGGTACACATGGAACCAATCAAGGATGACGGACGGCCGGTGGCATTGGTCACCGGCGGCACGAGCGGCATCGGCAAGGCGACTGCGCGGATGCTCGCTGTGCGGGGTTGGCGTGTGATTGCAGTGGGACTCGGCGCGGACGAGAATATCCCTGAGACTCAGCGTCTTGGCCACAGCGAACTGTTTACCTACGAGATGGATGTCACCAAACGGTATCCATTACCTCATGTGTATATGTAGTATCAAGGTCGGGGATACAGTACAACACCTCAAATATTCGCTTGACAGCATGCCAATCTCCCTCTGTCAATCCGCGATATTTCGGGAATTCATGCATCGTATACCACCTCACACAATTCAATGCTTCATGAGGAAACTCTGAAACTTGGTCTTGCGATTCATCTAATTCCCGACGTCGGCTCTCACGCATGAAGATAAGCACCGCAGCCACATGCTTGCAGTACGTTGCACGTTGGGAATATTGGCATGCGCAGGCGGCAGAAATCACTTTGCCATGGCGCAAACGAATGTCCACTTGATAGTCGTCATTCCCGCGAACCACGGTATGCCAAAGATTCTCAGCAATCATGACCGGCGGATCAACCTTGCCGGCATCGTAATAAGCTTCTCCACGCACAAAAATCCTGCGTTCAAACAATTGAAAGAAACCGTCATCCACTTCTGCTGTCATACGGCCTCCTTGCCCTATGTATTTCAGGATAACGCTTGTCACCCGCTTTTTGTCATGTCCTGCGATATTCTCAATTGCTGCGAGCATCGCCCGGAACCAATATTCGCTTTCGGCGTTCCATGGACCATTCCCACATATTCAGGACTACAGTAAGCGGCAGATGTAGCCGATTGTGCCCCAGTTCAAAGGAGGACATTATGGGATTGTTTGATTCGCTGAAGAACATGTTTGCGCATCATGAGCACCATCATGGAGCCAGCATCGGTCAGCCGCTCACTCTTACCGACACCAAAGCAGTGCTCGCTTTCATCGTGCTGCACCAACATCTGGCAGATATGCGCAAGGTAGCCGAAGCGGTCAAGCAATTGCAGGATGAGATGCCTCAGTACATCACATTCGGCATGTCGCATTATTACAGTGAGCCCAAGCGCGTGCGCTTCCAGTCCGAAGGTGGCAAGTTCATCGATGCGGACGCCATCGCCACCGCATTTGCCGAGACCACCGTATTGCAGGACGAGTGCGAAATCCAGCATCTTATGGGCGATATCGAAGACAACCGTGAGCATCGCGATCCGGCAAAGACGCCAGCAGTACCGATTGACGAACTCGTGCGCGTCACCAATGAAAGGCTTGCGACCGGCAACGATGAGGAGCGAAGTCGTGCATGGCTGTTCGCCTTATTCGATCAGCTCGATGACATTGCCGAGGCGACAAAGAACAACCTGGAGCCGCTTGTCACAGCGTTGGATACGACTCTACAAAACAGCTCCGCTACTATTGGCAACTCCGCCACTACCGACGCCGGCAGCAGCAGCAACAATGCCAATGCCGGCGATGCACGTTCCCGTATCATCTCCCTAATCGCCGACGCTCTCTTCCCGGCCGCAAAATCCTCGAAGACGAGCGAGTCCTCAGCATCCGCCGCCATCCGCGAACTGATGCTCAATCCCACCGCAACATCGCTCGATTACATGCCAGCCATAGACGTACTGCGCGCCCACGGTCTCACTATTTGCCGGTGAGTCCGAGAAGTCAACCGGTGGCTCATGCGGCAGTGGTTCATACGGCACGTACCGCACGGAACTGCTATGCACGAACACTGTGTCCGAACAACGAGAACGCACTACTTCTCCAGCTTCTCCAACTTTTCCAGTGCCTTTAACAGCGAATCGACATGTCCTTTGGCACGCACGTTGTAGCGCGCAATCGCCACGGAGCCATCGGGATTGATGACGAGCGTCGAGCGGATCACGCCTACGTGCACCTTGCCGTAGAGCTTCTTTTCGCCGTATGCGCCGTACAGCTTGTGCACGGTCAGGTCGGGATCAGACAGCAACGGGAATGTGAGATGATCGCGCTGTGCAAACTTGCGCAGTTTGTCAAGCGAGTCCTTGGAGACACCGAGCACTGTGACATTCTTCGACGCCAATCGGGCGAGATTGTCGCGGAAATCGCAGGCCTCGGTGGTGCAACCGGGCGTCATCGCGGCCGGGTAGAAGTACAGTACAACCCTGCGGCCGGCATCAAGCACGTCAGACAGGTTGATTGATCCGCTCTCTGTAAACCCAGGTATAACCGCCGGCAGAGTGAAATCGGGCGCCACGCTCCCCTCTTGCAGACGTTCCGGCATTGAATCAGAGCTATCAACAGTAGTGGTCATGATTCCCATCATAGAACCCTTATCAACAGCGCTAGTAAAGTTATTCAGAGGTCAGTCACACAACTGCGGATCGGCAAAACGGCGATTCTGCAACACCGGCAATGTTCGACGCGCGGAATCAAGACACTCACGACTCAGCTCAGCAGTAATGAGATCGGCTTCCCTATCGCCCGCCGCCGCATCACGCGCGAATCCGTCGATGATCTCCAGATTCCGTTCCGGTTCCTCCGCCACCGTAAATTGCGCAACCGCGACGGACAGATGACCACTATTTTCGCATGATGAACAAACCATTTTGAATTCATAATTCTCTATGCTCGGCGCAGCATACGTTGTGCCGCGTCGCAATACTACAGCACGAAAGGATCCTCCGTCTGAGAGCAAACGACATAGCCTCACACCAGTCCCAACGTCTTGAAGGCGTTGGCCAGGCCGTTCTGGTGAATGTCGGTGGTGGTGAAGTCACAGAAGGCTTGGATGCCGTGAATGGCGTTGCCCATGGCTACGGATGTGCCGGCGGCCTTGAGCATGGCAGTGTCGTTGTCGGAGTCTCCGATGGCGATGGTGTCGGCAACGGAGTAGCCCAGCAAAGAAGCCACGTCGCGCACAGCGGTACCTTTGTCGATGCCATTAATCAGCAACTCGCCATTGTTCGGGGAAATCTTGTCATACGAACCATGCACGAGCTCAAACCATGGGCTCAAATCATGTTGAGTCTCCTCGAAAGTCACGTCAGGATTCGGCGAGGTGAAGTATGACCCCTTGCTCACACGAATCGTCTGTCCCAAAGTCGAGCCAGCCGGTACCTCCACCTCATCCAACAGGTGCCAGAATCGCGCGAATTCGCCACGATTCCAGGTCTTGCCTTTCGATTCCAGATGTTGACGGTAGCCTTCCGAGATGTACATGCCATCCGCACCTTGCCATTGGTAGCTCTCGATATGATGCTTGGCAAAATACGCCATCGCCGCATCGACCGCTTCAGGAGGGACGAGATGCTGGAACAGCAGCCTGTCTCCGATATTCGCCTGAGCGCCCGCCACGGAAACCACGCCATCGAAACCGAGGTCGAGGATGCTGCGCTCGATTTTCGGCACGGAACGCCCGGTGCAGATGAAGAGCTTGTGGCCGTTGGCCTGGGCTTGTTTGCAAGCGATTTTGGCAGATTCGGGTACGACGTGGTTTTCGTCGGCTAGGGTGCCGTCGATATCGATGAATACGAGTTTGCTATTGGTTGTCATGGTTGCCTTCGTAACTGGTTGGACCTCCCCCAGTCAGTTTACGCTGACAGCCCCTCCAGAGGGGGCGAAGAAAATCCCGCCTAAAAACCTACAAGCATCACACGGCGTAGGCGGCCCAGCGGCCGTGGGTGTGCTGGACTTCGATGGGCATACCGAACAATTCCGACAAGCGTTCGTCGGTCAGGCCATTCTCCAACGAACCGGTGTAGACGATGGTGCCAGCACCGGGATTACCCATTGAGTCCACGCCCGCTTCGGTGGCGTCCTCAGCGGGAATCGGCTTGCGTCCCATAATGGCGATGTGGTCGAAACCGGCCGGAATCTCCTCCAAGCGATGGGTGACCAGCACCACGGCACGCTCGGAGTTCTCTTCGCCGATTCGGCTCAATGTGCGCATCACCTGCTCGCGGCCGCCCAGGTCAAGGCCGGTGGTCGGCTCATCCATGATGAGCAGCTCGGGATCTCCCATCAGCGCACGGGCGATCAATACGCGGGTGCGTTCGCCTTCGGACAGTCGCCACATCTCCTTGCCTTCCAGATAGGAGACGCGAAAATCGCGCAGCAGCTGGCGGGCGCGGGCGTATTCCTCTTGCGTGTAGGTGTCGCGCCAGCGCCCGGTCACGGCGGACAGGCCGGTGACCACGGCGTCCAGCGGGTCCTCGAACTCGGGGAACTGCCGGCCCAGGTCGGCAGAGGCGAGACCGATGCGGGTGCGCAGTTTGAATACGTCGTATTTGCCGAGTTGATGGCCGAGGATGAATACGCGGCCCTCTGAGGGGAAGGTGCGGGTGGCCAGCATGCCGACCGCGGTGGATTTGCCGATGCCGTTCGGACCGAACAGCACCCAACGCTCCCCCGCGTTGATGGTGAGGTTCACGTCGGTGATAATGACGCGACGGTTACGCCGGAATTCGACGTTGTCGAGTTGGAGGACGGTGTTTGTCATGAGTGAAATACTACCTATGATTCGCGGTCTGACGACTCCCTCAGTCACTGCGGTGACAGCTCCCCTCAGAGAGGAGAGCCAAGAACCGGTACCTGAGGGGAGCTGGCCGGCGCAGCCGGACTGAGGGGAGCACTCGTTGCAGCGCTACTTACTTCTTCTGCTCGTCGAGCACGGACTGGTAGACTTCCACGGTCTTGTCGGCGATGGTCTCCCAGCTGAACACGTCGCGGGCGCGTTCGTAGCCGGCCTGGCCCATCTTCTTGGCGAGTTCGGGGTCAGCCATGATCTTGTCGATGGCGGCGGCCATGTCGTGCACGAACTTGTCCGGATCGGTGGGAGTGCCGGTGCCGTCGTGCAACTGGTCGATCGGGACCAGATAGCCGGTTTCGCCGTCGACCACGACTTCCGGAATGCCGCCAGTGGCGGATGCGACGACCGGCAGACCGCAGGCCATGGCCTCAAGGTTCACGATGCCCAGCGGCTCGTAGATGCTCGGGCAGATGAAGGCATCACAGCCGTGTTCCAAAGCATTCAGCTCAGGCTTCGGCAGCATTTCTTCAATCCAGACGATGTTGCCGCGTTCCTCATCCAGCTTGGCGAACGCGATCTTGACCTCTTCGGCGATTTCCGGGGTGTCAGGAGCACCGGCGCACAGCACCACCTGAATGTCCTTGGAAATCAGGTGCAGTGCCTTGAGCAGGTATGGCAGGCCCTTCTGGCGGGTGATACGGCCCACGAACAGCAGGGTGGGCTTCGAACGGTCGATGTGGTAACGCTCGAACACCTTCCAACCCGGATCGTCTGGTGCCGGGGTAGCGAAGTCGGCCATGGTGATGCCGTTGTACACCACAACCACCTTGTTCGGATCGAGGTTCGGGTAAGCAGTCAGAATATCCTTGCGCATGCCACCGGAAACGGCGATCACACGATCGGCGTGCTCGTAAGCATCCTTCTCAGCCCAGGAGCTCAGATTGTAGCCGCCGCCGAGCTGCTCACGCTTCCACGGGCGGAACGGCTCCAGAGAGTGCGCGGTAATAACCAATGGAGTGCCGTGCAGCATCTTGGCCATGTAGCCCGCCAAGCAGGCATACCAGGTGTGCGCGTGGATGATGTCGGCGTCCACATCATTGGCGATCTGCAAATCAACGCCGAAGGTCTTCAATGCGGGGTTGGCATCAGCCAGCTCAGAAGGCGTGTCATAGCCGACGACCTTCAAGCTGCCCTTAGCATCGGCAGCATTCGGGATAGCAGGAATGTCCGCCTCGGTGCGCTTGCCATCAAACGCACGAACGGTTACGTCGATGCGCTCGGCAAGCACCTTGGACAGTTCCTCGGCGTGTACGCCGGCCCCACCATAGACATGCGGCGGGTATTCGCGGGTTAGAATATCAACTTTCATCGGACTGCCTCTCCTTCGTGCGTCAGAAAGAAACTCAAGCACTTCTTACTTTAGGGCACCGCATACAAGAAAACGCACAACTTCCGTCGTGCGTTTTGCTTTTCAAGCCGGATTTACCGGGCAAAAGATCAGACTGCCGTGCCGTTCTGATCCAAATTCGGATTATGCTTGGAATCGCCAGCCGTAAAGAACAGGCTCAGCACACCCACAATGAACACCGCGGAAACGGTGATGATCAGCACATCGGATGGCTTGGCAGCCACATAACCACGAAGAACGCGATAATCGCGATGGCGATCAGCGTCCAGCTGCCCACACGGAACCACTGACGCAGCGAATGCGGTGCCTTGAACATCTTCGGATTCGTGTAGTTCGGGTTAGTGGTCAGCAGGGTTTCGGTGTCCGCAATCGTACCGCCGCTGGGCTTCCATTCGGTGCCGTCGGTGCCGTCCTGCAGACGCTGGGACTTCTGCTGCAGCTGGTATTCGTCAATCATTCCCGAACGGCCACGGCCACGGGTCTGGTCATACTGCGACGGCACTCCCCTGCGGCCTGCTTTGGCTTGGGCACGGCGTTCTGCACGATTCGGCATTTCACTACTCCTGTTTCGACGGTGACACTGTTGGCTATATTACTCGCTTATCGGCGGCAATTTGCCACCAGTCCATCGGAACCCACTGTGTGTCATTGTATTTTCAGTCAGTGATGCGGGCAGTCGGTGATGCGATAGGTTTGCGTATGGAAGTCGCAAGTGACCGCAGTGCCGTCCGCGAATACCGAACGCTGCACCAGCGGATCATCATCCACGAACTCGTGACGAACCAGTTCCTGCATGCCGACCCGCTCATGGAATGCAGCGACCGTATGGCAGCGTTCGATGTCGTTTTCCGTGCGAGCGCGCTGTTCGTCGTCCATGTCGCCGTCAACGCCGATGTATGCGGCATCGCGAATCAGGTATGGAGCTCCGCCGTTGAGCAAGGCGTACAGCATGTAATCGTCGCCGTCCACCACACGCTCCATCATCCATGGTTCGATAACGCAATCATGGTAGACGAGGTTATACAGCGGCACCGGTACACCTTGGCGCGGCTCGTTGGGTGAGCGCATCTGGAAGTCGTATGGCGCGTAATGGCAGAATATCAGGCTTGGCACTGCCCAGTCCGATACCTCTTCGGACGAGGAGAGGATGCCGTGCGAGAGCAGATATTCGAAGCATTCGGCGCGGCGGTCAAAGCATTCGCGGCGGGTCATGCGGTGTTCGGGGTTCGAGCATTCGTCGCCTTCGTTGCAGGTGAAGACATCCAAGTATGCACAGTCGAGCTTGATGCCGTGTGCGGCGATTTCGGCGAAATTGCGGCGCACGTAGTCCGGTGCGAGCTCGGCGCACAGGTAGGTCTGGTGGCCGCCCGCCCAGCGTGCGTGTTCGGGCATCGTACCGTCTGCCAGCCGAATCGCATTGTTGGCATCAAAGGTTTGCGCGGTGAAGTAGTAATCGCGGTACTGGTCATGCGTGCCGAAAATATCGCCTTGCTCATGGCAGGCGTCGACCAGCGACTTCATGCCTTCCCAGCCGCCTGCCTCCTGACAGGCCGGCAGATAGTCGGGGTGTGCGTTGTCGTATCCGGGCTGTGCCCAACCATCCAAGTGCATGTACAGTCGGCCTGCACCCATGCTGTGCAATGTTCGCATTTGCTTTTCGCGCTGCGCAAAGGTGACCAATGAATCGTTTTTCTCGGGGTGATCCTTATCGTAGTAGTACGAGTCGGGCTGTACTTTGGTTTTGATGCCGATGTGCACCCATGAACGACCAATCAGGTCACGCACGGAGGGATTGCGCGCCGCCTTTTCGGCGAGCGTACGCAGGCGACCTCGTTCGTTGACGTACGAACGATAGGCCTTGCACACCGCCGTGTGATCGGCGTGGTCGAGGAACTGGTAGCGTACCACGCGGCGATAATTCATTGTGCCGAGGCTTGGCTCAAACCAAGTATTGATATGGGTGTACGGGCCATCGCTGGGATGGTCGATGCCGTAACCGGCATTCCATGGAGTTTCGCAGATGGCGATATACCCGTGTCCGTCTGCGCGGAGCTGCGCGAACCACGGCATGTAACCGCCAGCCGTTTCGAAGCGGCCGTCGAAGGCGATGTCTTTGGTGCTCACGGCGGTAGGCCATGTGTTGGGGATCATCACACCTTGCTCATGGGTGATGAGTGTCGTGTCATGATCGTCGGCGCAATCGAAGTCCATGGCTGCGGGCCACGTCACATTGGTGATGTTCAGGCCTTGCTCATTGAGCGGAATCCATTCGAAGAGCACATCGCCTGAGGCACGCTCCACCCATACATAGGTTTCAAAGGAGTATGCGCTGTGCCCAAAGCCGGTGAAGATGCTGCGAATGCCGGTTCCCGTGCCGGTTTCACGCTGCTCATGGGTGATGGAAGTGGCACCCGCGAACGCGAAGGTGCCTTGCGCGCATTGCAGGGTCGGCTTGAAATCAGCGCAGGTATTCCATTCGGCACCGTCGCGCGTAAAAGCGAACTGCATTGTTCGTTCATCGAATCGCACGGTAGTGCCGGATACGGTGAATTCCATAGTTAATGTGCTCCTGTATGTTCTCGATTGCTCCCGCTTACGGGAGCTCGCTCATATAACAAGATTAGGGGTGGTCTGCTGTTTGAGACCACCCCCAGTCGGCTTTGCCGACAGCCCCCCGCCAGCGGGGGGGCTAGCGCTGTCTGTTTATTACTTACTGCTTACTGCTTCTTGGTCAGTGCGGTGAACACTGGGCCGCCGCCGTAGTCGAATGCGACGCCGGAGATTGCGGAGGTGCTGGCTGCGGTGGCATTCTGGTTCCACAACGGGATAGCCGGAAGGTCCTGCAGCAGAATCTCCTCACCTTGCTGATAATACTTGTCGGCTTCCTCGGTGGACGGGGCGGAAAGAGCCTTGTCCATCATGGCATCGAACTCGGGGTTCTTGTAGTTGCCGCTGTTGCCGCCCTTGCCGTCGGCCGAACTGGAATCGTACAGCTGTACCAGATAGTTGTCCGCGGATGGATAATCAGGGCCCCAACCGCTACGGTATGCGGAGGTCATCTTGCCTGAATCCACATTGGACAGGAACTCGTCGGAAGTGGACATCGGGATGCTCTTGGCATCGATATCCAGCGTGTTCTTGATGTAGTTGCAGATTGCCTCAACCCAGTTCTTCGCAGTGCCATCAGCATTGTATGCAATGCCGAACTCACCGCTCCACGGGGAGATGGCGTTGGCCTTGGCCCACAGTTCCTTGGCCTTGGACGGGTTGTACTTCAGTACTTCATTTCCCTTGAGTTCCTTGGAGTAGGCGCTGATTGGGGCTGCAAGGAAGTCGACGGCGGGCGTGGCGGTGCCGTGGAAGATCTTCTCGGCGACGGTCTTGCGGTCGATGGACATGGAAATGGCCTGACGACGCAGGTTGCCTTCCTCGTTCTGGCCGAAGTGTTCCAGCCATTCAGGAATGGTGAAAGTGAGCGTATTGCCACCGGGCTCGTTGTATGCCTTCAGCGACTTGTCGGATTGGAAGGAGGTAAGTGCGGTGTCAGGAATCGTGTTCGTGAAGTCCAGGTTGCCACCGCGTAGGTCGGCGTATGCCGAATCAGGCGAGGTATAGATCTTGAAGTTCAGGCCATCGTTCTTGGCGACACGATTGCCCTTGTAGTCAGGGTTCTTCACCATTTCGATGCTGTGGTTGTGCTGCCAGGACACGAACTTGTATGGGCCGTTGCTCACTGGGTGCTGACCGAACTTCTTCGGGTCCTTGAACGCGGATTCGGGCAACGGCATGTAGGCGTGGCTGCCGGCCTTGACCGGGAATGCCGAGTCGGGCTGGCTGAGCTTGACATCGATGGTGTTGTCGTCAACGACGGTCAGGCCGCTCAGCGTGGCCTTGGGGTCCACGTCCGGCTTTTGCAGATCATCATAGCCTTCGATTGTGCTGAAGAAGCTGGCGCTGGCCTGCTTGTTGGCACTGTTGGCGGTGTAATTCCATGCGTTTACGAAGGAGTGCGCGGTCACCGGAGTGCCGTCGGTGAACTTCCATCCGCTCTTGAGCTTGATGACGTAATGCGTGGCGTTGTCGCTGGAGGTGATGCTGTCTGCTACCTCGTTGTGGATGCCGCCCTTCGCATCGTAGGTCACCAGACCTGCGAACAGCTGGTCTACAACCTTGCCGCCACCGGCCTCAGTGGTGTTGCCGGGGAATAGTGGGTGTGCCGGCTCACTGCCGTACACGGAAATGATATTGGAATCTGAAGCATTGCTGGAATTGGAGGTACCGGTCGATCCGCAGCCGCTGAGCAGCATGACGATTGCCGCACCGGCCGCGACCAGTGAAGTGACATGGCGTGTGTTCATGAATCTCTCCCAAATATTCTGGCGTCATCTTTTTGGCGACGAAAGACACCATAGGAGCTTCATGTTAACCACGTATGCAATATTCTCGAAATATAAACATTACTGAAGGCTCAAGGCAGTAATTAATCCCAGAAACGCAAAAATCCCCTCACGAAGAAGGGATTTTCATGTTTCTGTTTGGAAAGTATTCAGCGAGGCAGCATCATCGGACGCTGGCTGGCCTTGATCGGGGCCGGCAGCTCGCTCTTTTCCTTGGAGAGGTACTCGTCCACGGCTGCGGCGCAGGAGCGGCCTTCGGCGATGGCCCAGACCACGAGGCTCTGGCCACGGCCGGCATCGCCGCACACGAACACGCCATCCTGGGAGGTGGCGAACTTGTCATTGCGAGCGATGTTGCCACGCTTGTCGAGTTCGACGGGCAGCTGGTCGAGGATGGTCTCGGTGTCCGGATGCAGGAAGCCCACGGAGATGAGGACCAGATCGGCGGGCAGCACGCGCTCGGTGCCGGGCTGGCGGGTGAACGGACCATTTTCGCCGGGAGCCACGGAGACGACCTTCAGGCCGGTGACATGACCACGCTCATCGGCCACGAAGCCTTCGGCGGTGGTCGAGTTATCAATGGTGACCTTGGCCTTCTCCTCTTCGGTGCCCTCGAAGTTCACGGAGTCGGTGGAGTAGATGTACTCGCCGCCCTCTTCCATGGAGGAGGTCTTCTGGTAGGTGCGGGCGAAGGTCGGCCACGGGCTGTTGTCCGGACGGCTTGACGGCTCTTTCGGCATGATCTGTAGCACGGTGACGTCCTTCGCACCCTGACGGATCGAGGTGCCGAGGCAGTCGGAACCGGTGTCGCCACCGCCGATGACGATGACGTGCTTGTCCTTGGCGGTGATGTCGTGCACCGGCTTGACGCCGAAGATACGGCGCGTGGCGTCGGGCAGGAAGTCGAGGGCGAAGTGGATGCCGTCGAGCTCGCGGCCCGGAATCTTCATATCGCGCGGCACGCGGGAGCCGATGGCCACTACGACGGCGTCGTAACGGTCACGCAGGTCATCCCACGTGATGTCCTTGCCGATTTCCACGTTGGTGCGGAAGCGGGTGCCTTCGGCCTCCATCTGCTTGACACGGCGGTCAAGCAGACCCTTCTCAAGCTTGAAGTTCGGGATGCCGTAACGCATCAGACCACCGATGGCGTCGTCCTTCTCGTAGACGACGACGGTGTGGCCGGCGCGGGTGAGCTGCTGTGCGGCGGCGAGGCCGGCAGGGCCGGAGCGACGACGGCGACCGTCTGGTCGGTCAGACGCTGCGGCGGCAGCGGCTTGACGTAGTCCAAATCCCATGCCTGGTCGATGATGGTCTGCTCGTCAAGCTTGATCATGGTCGGCGGCTGGTGGATGCCGAGCACGCAGGCCTGCTCGCACAGGGCCGGGCAGATGCGGCCGGTGACTTCGGGGAAGTTGTTGGTCATGGACAGACGGTTGTAGGCGTCTTCCCACTTGCCCTGACGGACCAAGTCGTTCCACTCGGGAATCAGGTTACCCAGCGGGCATCCGGTCATGCAGAACGGGGTGCCACAATCCATGCAGCGGGCCGCCTGCGTTTGGGTCCACGGTTGCAGGCCGGTTTCGGCGTGAACGTCGAACCAGTCCTTGATACGCTCCTCAACGGGGCGTTCAGCCAACTCTCGGCGGGTACGGACCTTCAGGAATCCTCTCGGGTCGCCCATGTCAGCGCGCTCCTTCCATAACCTGCTCGTACACCTTTTCCCAGGCGCCGGGCGCATTGAAATCTACATTGTTGGCCTTGGCTTCTTCCATGGCCTTCGTCATGGCCACGAACTGCTTCGGCACCACGTGAGTGAACCGCTTTGACGGTTTCGTTCCAGTCCTCCAGCAGGGCCGCGGCGAACTGGAACCGGTCTCTTCGGCATGCTGCTTGACCAGTGCGTACACCAGCTTGGAGGTTTCGGCATCAAGCGACTTGAAGAGCAGTGCACCGGACTTGATGGCACCCGGGTTGACCTTCTTCATATCGAGGTCAAGCACATAAGTGTTACCGCCGGAGAAGCCTGCACCGAAATTGCGTCCGGTGGGGCCGAGCACCACAACAGTGCCGCCGGTCATGTACTCGCAGCCGTGGTCGCCCACGCCTTCGACCACGAACGTGGCACCGCCGTTACGAACGCCGAAACGTTCGCCGGCGCGACCGGCTACGAACATCTGGCCGGAAGTGGCGCCGAAACCGGTGACATTGCCGGCGATGACGTTGCTGTGCTTGTCGAAGGTGACGGTGTCTTCCGGGCGCACGATCATGCGACCGCCGGACAGGCCCTTGCCGGCGTAGTCGTTGACTTCACCGTAGATGCGCATGGTCTCGCCGCGCGGGATGAACGCACCGATGGACTGGCCTCCGGAACCGTGCAGGGTCATGTCGATGGTGTCGTCCGGCAGACCTTCCTCGCCGTAACGGCGGGTGATCTCGTAGCCGACCATGGTGCCGACCGTACGGTTGACGTTGCGAATCGGCATTTCGATGCGCACGGGTTCCTTGTGTTCGAGGGCCGGCTGGGCAAGTTCGATGAGCTTGTTGTCCAGTGCCTTCTCCAGCTCGTGGTTCTGCTCGATGGTCTGGTGCAGGATCGTGCCGGGTACCGGGCCGGCCTGCTTGAGCACGTTGGTCAGGTCGATGCCGCCGGACTTCCAGCGCTTGATGGCCTCGTCCTGATCCAAACACTCAACGTGGCCGATGGCCTCCTCAAGAGTCCTGAAGCCGAGCTGGGCGAGGATCTCGCGCACCTCCTCAGCGATGAACATGAAGAAGTTGACCACGTACTCGGGCTTGCCCTTAAAGCGGGCGCGCAGCTCAGGATCCTGGGTGGCAATGCCCTGCGGGCAGGTGTTCTTCTGGCAGGCGCGCATCATGACGCAGCCTTCCACGATCAGGGCCGCAGTAGCGAAGCCGAATTCCTCGGCACCAAGCAGGGCGGCGATGACCACGTCACGACCGGTCTTGAGCTCGCCGTCGCACTGTACGACGATGCGGGAGCGCAGGCCGTTCAGGATCAGCGTCTGCTGGGTTTCGGACAGGCCGATCTCCCACGGGGTGCCGGCGTGCTTGATGGCGTTGAGCGGGGCTGCACCCGTACCGCCGTCATAGCCGGAGATAAGCACCACGTCGGCATGGCACTTGGCCACACCGGCCGCGATGGTGCCGACGCCGAACTCGGAAACGAGCTTGACGTGGATACGTGCCTTCGGGTTGGCCATCTTCGCATCGTTGATCAGCTGCTTCAGATCCTCGATGGAGTAGATGTCGTGGTGCGGCGGCGGGGAGATAAGCTCCACGCCCGGGGTGGCGTGACGGACCTTGGCGATCCACGGCGGGACCTTGGCACCGGGCAGGTGGCCGCCCTCACCGGGCTTGGCGCCCTGGGCGAGCTTGATCTGCAGGTCGGTGGCGTGCACGAGGTAATCGGAGGTCACGCCGAAGCGAGCGGACGCGATCTGCTTGATGCGGCTGTAGCGCTGCGGGTCGTTGATACGATCGTCGGATTCGCCGCCCTCACCGGAGTTGGAGCGTGCGCCAATCGAATTCATGGCGATGGCAAGCGTCTCGTGCGCTTCCTGTGAGATGGAACCGTAGCTCATGGCACCGGTGGAGAAGCGCTTGACGATCTCGGAGGCCGGCTCGACTTCGGAGATGTCGATTGGCTTGCGGTTGTTGTTGAACTTCATCAGGCCACGCAGGGTCATGAGTCGGTTCGACGTGTCGTTGATGTGGTGCGAATACTTCTTGAACATCTGGTAGTCGCCACGGTGGGTCGACTGCTGGAGCAGGAAGATGGCCTCGGGATCGTTGAGGTGGTCCTCGCCGGTACGACGCCACTTGTATTCGCCGCCGGTGCGCAGGTTGCGGTGCGGGGATGCGCTCCACTGGTTCGGGTAGGCCACGCGGTGACGGATGGCCACTTCTTCGGCGATCTCGTCAAGGCCCACGCCACCCACACGGGAGGTGGTGCCGGTGAAGTATTCGTCGATGACTTCCTGGCTCAGGCCCACAGCCTCGAACAGCTGTGCGCCACGGTAGCTCATGATGGTGGAGACGCCCATCTTGGACATGATCTTGAGCACACCGGTGGAAAGCGCCTTGGTGAGGTTCTTCACGGCGGTGTCCGCGTCGACCTTGAGGTAGCCGTTACGGGCCAAATCCTCAACGGATTCGAAGGCCAGGTACGGGTTCACGCAGGCGGCACCATAAGCGATCAGCAGTGCGACGTGGTGAATCTCGCGCACGTCGCCGGCCTCGACGGCCATGGAGATCTGCGTACGGGTGTGGCGGCGCAGCAGGTGGTGCTGCACGGCGGAGGTCAGCAGCAGGGACGGGATCGGGCCCCACGTGTGGTTGGATTCACGGTCGGAGAGCACGATGAAGTTCTTGCCGTCGGCGATGGCCTCGTCGATTTCGGCAAAGATCTCGTCAAGTCGCTCTTCGAGGGCCTTGCCGCCGCCGGCGACCTGGTAGAGGCCCTTGACCACGTACGGGCGATAGTAGCCGCCGAGGATGCGGGCCTTGTCAAGGCGCTTGAGCTGGGCCATCTCATCAGAGTTGACCACGGGCAGCGGGATGAGGATCTTCTTGGCGTGCAGCTCGGAATCGGCCAGTAGGTTAGGCTCGGGGCCGATGGCGGATTCGAGCGAGGTGACGATCTCCTCACGCTCCCAGTCCAGCGGCGGGTTGGTGACCTGCGCGAACTTCTGGGTGAAGTAGTCGAACAGCATGCGGCTGCGGCTGGAGAGTGCGGGCATAGGCGCATCGTTACCCATGGATCCCAGCGGTTCCTTGCCGGTGTTGGCCATCGGAGTGAGCAACAGCTTCAGATCCTCTTCGGTGTAGCCGAAGGCGCGCTGACGGCGCTGGACGGACTGTCCGGAGTGGCTCACGTGCTCGCGGCGGGGCAGATCGCTCATCTCGACCGAGTTGCCTTCCACCCACTTGCGGTACGGGTGCTGGGAGGCGAGGGTCTTCTTGATCTCTTCATCGGGGATGATGCGCCTTCGGCGGTGTCGACCAGGAACATCTTGCCGGGCTCAAGACGGCCCTTGGACACGATGTGCTCCTGCGCGATCTCCGGCAGAACGCCGGCCTCGGAGGCCAGCACGATGTAGCCGTCGTCGGTGAGCTGCCAGCGGCCGGGGCGGAAGCCGTTGCGGTCGAGCAGGGCGCCGACCTGGGTGCCGTCGGTGAAGACGATGTCGGCCGGGCCATCCCACGGCTCGATAAGCGTGTTGTTGTACTCGTAGAAGGCGCGCACGTCCGGATCGAGATCCGGGTTCTTCTCCCAAGCCGGCGGCAGCATCATGCAGATGGCGTGCGGCAGGGAACGGCCGGCGAGGTGCAGTAGTTCGAGGCACTCGTCGAAGGTGCCAGAATCGGAGTAGCCCGGAGTGGTGATGGGCAGCAGCGGCTCGAACTCGCCGAGCAGTTCGCTGCTCAGGCGGCCTTCACGGGCGGAGAGCCAGTTGCGGTTGCCCTGGATGGTGTTGATCTCGCCATTGTGGGCCAGCAGACGGAACGGCTGGGCCAGCGGCCAGCTCGGGAAGGTGTTGGTGGAGAAGCGGGAGTGGACGATGGCGATGGTGGCCTTCATGCGCTCGTCGTTCAGATCCTCGAAGAAGTGGGTGAGCTGCATGGTGGTGAGCATGCCCTTGTACGTGATGGTACGGGCGGACAAGGAGGCGAAGTAGACGCCTACCTCATGCTCGACGCGCTTGCGGATGCGGAAGGTCTTGCGATCCAAGTCCACGCCGGCCAGAGCACCGTCCGGAGAGGCGACCACGAGAGTCTTGAATCCCGGCATGGCGGCAAGGGCCTGCAGGCCGAGGCCGTCCGGGTTGGTGGGCACCACGCGCCATGCGAGAACTTCAAGGCCCTCCTCGCGCACGATCTTGGCAATGGCCTGTTCCTGCTGACCGGAGGTTTCGATGTCGCGGTCGAGGAAGGCGATGCCTGCGGCGTAGTGGCCGGCTTCGGGCAGTTCGGCGGGCACGGTGGCACGCATGAACTCGTCCGGCATGCTCATCAGGATGCCGGCGCGTCACCTGTGTTCTCCTCGGCGCCCACGGCACCGCGGTGGTCGAGATTGACCAGTACCTCAATGGCGTCAGTGACGATTTTGCGTTCAGGACGCTTGTTCAAAGTGGTGACCATACCCACACCACAGGCGTCATGCTCGTTGGCGGGATCATACATACCGTCCGGAGCGTGGACCGTGAGATCGAGCGGGGCTTTGAATGTCACCGGAATCACCTCAATTGGTTGTGGACACGTAAGGGAATCGTGCCTCTTCGTTCATTGCTGTTGACACAGTACCGTTGCTCCATGTCATTTACGTTTCGCGTGTCCATATACCGAGTCGCCATAAAAGTCAATAGTGATTCTCAAGCAATTGTTTTTATGGCCAGTTATGGGGGTATTTCGAACTTTTTCGCCCGAAATGTCTATTTGACCACACGAAAATACGATACGGAAACGTCCGTATCGTGAAATGCTGCGTTGGGTGATGTTACGGATTGGCGGCTGTGGACCACCCTCGGTCATGCTTCGCATGACAGCTCCCGCCAGCGGGAACATGAGAACTGTGCATGTCTGACACCATAGCGATCGGCGCGCTCCGCGAACTCACCGAACATGGCATCCGCGTGCCCGACGACGTACGGCTCATGGGATTCGACGGCATCCCCTTCTCCGACTGCGCCAACCCACCCATTAGCACTGTGGCGATGGACGTCCCCGCAATGGCTCGTACGGTTATCGATCGCATGGTGACGCTGATCGAGTCGAACCTACGGCATGAACGGCCCGATGACATCACCCATGACCATATCCAGTTCCAGGTGATGCCACGCACGTCGACTCTGGCCGCCTGATACCGGCCGGCACCCTTATGAGTGCCGGCCTTCATCCCTGAAAATATGGGTCTATGCCACGTACAGCGCGGCGGGATACGTGAGATATGAAATTTCATCGAGCTGATCGACCGTCACATATCCGGCTGGCGCGTTGAGCACGTCCGGAATGCGGTTGGCGATTGTGGCGCACGTATGTTCGACGGTCGCCGGCTTGACCACGTGGAACTCCACGTCCGGTTCACCCTCGATCTTCCAATCGCACATATCGCCATCATCCGGCCCGTACACCTTGCCGATACAGGCAGTTTCCAACGTGATGCCCTGATTCGTTTCGGTGGTTACCACGGCGGACATGCCGATGCATTTGCCGACCGGAATCGTCTCGTCCATCGTCTCGGAATACACGTCGACATCGCTGAAATACGGCACACTGGCCTGGGTCTGCGATGCGATGGTAAGCCCAAGCTTCTGGGCCAGCGCTTCATTGGAATTCCATACATACGAGGGCACCACGGTTTCGGGATGCGCAAGCTCGGCCTCGAACTCCTCGGCGGTCAGACCGCAGCCGTGCGCTTTGGCCAAAGCCAGGCCGTAATCCTCGACGTTGTAGCTCACCGCACCGGTGATCTTCTTGATGCTGTGGCATCCGGCGGCGACGGTGGAGACCATGTTCACCCAGTAGATGTCCTGCATGCCGGAGCCGACCATGGTGGCACCGGCTTCCTTGGCGATGATGTCGAGACGGTTCGTGGTGGCCGGATCGGTGGTCCACGGGTAGATGCATTCCTCGCAGGTGGTGATCACGCTGATGCCGCGGGCCAAGCACTGCTCGCACATGGTGGCGATTTCGTTCTCGAAGCTGAATAGCGTGACTACCGCGATATCCGCGTCGCACTCGTTGAGTACAGCCTCGGCATCGGCGCGAATCGGCACATTGATGGAGCCGATGCCTGCAAACACACCGGCATCCATGCCCACGACTTCCGGGTTCACGTCGATGGCACCGACGATTTGAATGCCTTTCTCGTGCATATAGCGAATCGTGTACTTCGCCATTTTGCCGCAGCCGTATTGAATGGCTTTGATTGGTTGCATACCGCATGCTCCTTTGCAACAGTGCATATTGGCCATTGGAGAAGTCTCGCCGTCGAGACCAAGCCAATAGCCTTTACTCTACCGACATCAGGCTGGGCATTCACTGATATCGGCGGCACTGGAGTGTCGGGGAGAGTCGGTGTAGCGGTACCACTACCGAACAGAAGGGCTGGGGCCATCACGAGGTCTCCCGCCGAATCACGGCATCTCGCTGATTTTCTGCCCGCCGGGCAGGGGCCCATGCCCATCGGCGTATGCGCCGCTGATCTGGCCGAATCCAACGACCCGAGAGAACGACGCGCAGGGGCTCGAAACCCTTACAGAACTCATCACGGCATACAACAAGGAAATGAGCAATGATTTCCCGCATTGCAATCCCCAGCGGCGCTCATCCGTGGAATATCGTATACATGGTGGCCGAGCGCATTGCCGAATCATGACTGCTCACCGGCGGTCTCATGGTGCAGTTGCACGCCATCATGGGCGGTCTCGACGTGCGTCCCGCTACCGACGCGGATCTGCTTGGCGCGTTGATTCTTAAGAGCGCCGCATACCAAGCAGACCATGCCGGATATGGAGATAGACATCTGTACGATGCCGCAATGCCCGCATCCCTCATCAGCGACCCTGACGCCGAAACTCGGCGACTACATAGCCACACGGATCGCAGACGTATCAAGCTCCCGTACGACATGCTCACCGATGAATCACCTTACTGGAACAACCTTGACGAACAACATCGCAGAACAGGATTCGATGCCATAGAGACACTGGCCGATTGGTAGCCGCTCTACCGAACCCGGCTGTGGCGGATACCAGTCAGACCAATCCCGCCTACAACCTACTTCCGGTTACGTAGGGCGTGGAGCATGGCGACGAACACGATAACAATGACCACGGCCATGATCGTACAGATGAGTTTGCCGGGGATGCGTTCGTCGCGGGCCGATTGCATCACGGCGTCTGCCGCTGAGATAGTGCCCGAGGTCTGGGGCTGAGTCTTCAGAGTTGCCAATTGTTCAAAAGTCATACTCTAACGATAATGCTACAGAAAGCGGTTACCATAAAGCGTGCTCACAGTCGCCCGTCATGCGGACTTTTCGAAAACTGTTGATAAATAGCCATTTTCCGCAAAAGCCCTTGCAAAACACTATGATTTAGAATATCTATTAGTATGACGTAAACCATATTACAAACTACTTAAGGTAAGCGCTTACAGTTCGGCATGAGAGACTCCTCACCACGATATGGATGCGCTACAGTCACTATGATTGATACGCACGCCCCATCGACTACGCGATTTCACCGTCGCCGTACGCGCGTTCGGAGGCTCGCAGACACGGCTTGCCTTGCACCACCTCGACCTGCGAGGGCGGCGCGTCATCGCAGGCGCGCTTGGCCTGGATCTGTTCGAACAGCATTCGGAAGGACCGCTCCCCCATGTCCAGGAAGTTCTGGGTGTAACTGGTCAGCGCCGGATTCCACATGGCACCGAAGTTGCGGTCGTCAAAGCCTACGACGCTCACGTCAGCAGGCACGCGGCGACCAACCTCCCTTAGACCCCGGATCACAGCGATGGCAGTCTCGTCGTTGCCGGCGAAAATCGCAGTCACATCACCACGACGGCCCAAGGTGCGTCCAGCCTTGACCGACTCCTCCAAATCATCGTCGGGCACGATGATTGGGTCAGGTGCCGTGACGCCGCGCTCCTTGAGCGCGTCACGCCACCCATTGGTGCGGGTGTTATCGGTCGGACCTTCCGGACGCCCCACATGGAACACGGTGCGATGGCCGAGATCCAGCAGATGCATGGTCATCCAACGGCCGCCATCCCTTTCGGCGTTGATGACTGGTATTCACCGTCGCCGAAGCTGCCACCCACCACGACCATCGGCATATCTTTGGGAATGTATTCCAGTGCGGCGATGCCGGCCCGGTCGTACTCGTAGACGATCACGCCCGCCGGCCTGATCGACAAACCCATGCGCACGCGAGCCTTGACGGAGTCCATGTCGGACTCGTCCAAAGAAACAATATTGAGCAGGAACCGACGTTTACGGGCGGCGGCCTCCACCCCATGGTTCGTTTCGGACGTGGAGAAGGCGGAAGGATTGGCCGCGAACACCACCACGGAGTCCATCTCCCGGTTCGACAGAGCGCGCGCCACAATGCTCGGCTCGTAGCCCAGCTCCTTGATGGCCTTGGCGATGCGTTCACGCTTGTCTTCGGTGACGTTGACGGTGCCGTTGAGATACCGGGAGACGGTCGGTGCCGAGACTCCGGCCAGTTTGGCCACGTCCTTGATCACCGGCCGGGTGCGGCCCGCACTTCTCGCCATCCTTGTCTCCCCTGTTGTTGTCAGTTGTTGTTATTGCGTATGTTAGAGAACCGGCATCACTATGACAGCCATCCAGTCACACCCATATCCGTTCAGCCGCGCTCCGACTTCGGTTCTCCGTTTTTCGCCGCGATTCATTGTAGTTCATGACGGGGAACCTATACCCAAATCGATAACTTCGTGAAAACCGTACGCTGAGTTGCGGTGAGTGTACGGTTTCCGCGAAATCATCCCTAATTTCGTGAAGAACGTACACTGAATCGTCGTCAACGTACGGTTTTCACGAAATGGGGCCTCATCTCGTGAAGAACGTACACTGAGTCATTCTGAGCGTACGGTTTTCACGAAATGGCAGCTGATTTCGTGAAGAACGTACGCTGAAGATGCCCCCGGTGTCACTGATGACTGTTTTCGGTATGGAAGGCGGCGCAGCAAGGTGTCCTAGGCTAATATCGCCTCCGACAAGACCGTCGGCAAAGCCGTCGACGTCGATTCAAGTTATCCACAGCAACAATTCGCGTGACATAGTATCCACATTTGCCGGTTGAGCTTGTGCAACGATCAAAATCACCCTTAGCGTCGAGATATGAAAGAACACAAGGAAGTTTCTGCACTGCTGCAGCAGGCGAAGCAGGAGCGTCGCTGCTGCTATGGCACCAGTGATGCGCAACGGCGCGCCCTGAAACGTCGCCTGCATGCCGGGGAGCTGGTGTCACCGTATAAGAACCTGTACGCCGACCGAACACTTTGGAACACCATGACCAGAGAGCAACAGTCATTGCAGGTCATACGTGCGTTGTCCGCAATCCACCCTCAGTGGGTATTTGCGGGGTTGAGTGCGGCGTGCGTATACGGACTGCAGCACAACTATTCCCTGCACGACGGCACAGTGCACATCGCCTCGAAGTCCGGCATCGGCGGCGGAGACGAGGCGCGTCTCAACCGCATCTATATCAATCGGATTCCGACGCGGAAGCATAACGGCATTCTCTTGACGACTCCGGCGCGAACGCTGCTCGACTGCGCGGTATTCCCATTCCCACAGGCGCTGCCCATATACGATTCGGCTCTGAGAAAGTCCCTGACGACCATCGAAGAGGTGCAGTCGCTGATGATTCAAAGCGTCTGCGACGAGGTCTCCGTGACCAAGCTGCTGAAGTACGCGGATCCCCTGAGCGAAAACGGCGGCGAATCATTGATGCGTGGCCAGATCACCGAATTGTCTTTCGGCATCCCCCTGCTGCAGGTGCAGTTCATGAATCCCGACAATCCCGCAATGTCATATCGCGTCGATTTCTGTTGGAAGCTCGCAGACGGCCGCATCATCGTGGCAGAATACGACGGCATGGCCAAATACGCCGACATCAGCAACAAGAATCGCGCAAGCCTCCAGGCGAAAATGGAGTACGACCGCAGACGTGATCGGCATCTCCGGGAACAGGGCGTCACCGAAATCGTCCATGTGTTCTATGAGGATCTGCTACGCCCCATCAATCTTGAGACCAAGCTGCTCAAGGCCGGTGTGCCCAAAATCCGGTGAAGATAGGCCCCATTTCGTGAAAACCGTACGCTTACGACGACTCAGCGTACGTTCTTCACGAGATGAGGCCCCATTTCGTGAAAACCGTACGCTTACGACGACTCAGCGTACGATTTCCGCGACATGAGGCCATACCTCGTGAAAACCGTACGCTCAGAACAAGGCCGTCAGAAGGTCGACTAGACAACCTCTTAACTACCGAATGGTATCTAAAGAACGGCGATATTCCGCCAGAAACGCCGAGAGCGGAATAGTCCCCTTGCGTTTGTCATCGGACTGCGTTATTCTGAAACCGGTTTCAGAAAGAAGCCGATAAACAAAACTCAAAGCCCCAAGGTTTTGACCAACGAAAGGAAACATGATGTCTCTCAAGGATTCCATGATTCGCGGTCTGGCTGTGTACGGCCTGAGCTCCATGAGCCAGTGCGGTCGCGCCAACAGCAGCACGCTCGTCGACCTGATCAACAAAGCCAACAAGAACGCTCGCTGAGCCATCGGCTCCGGTCCGGCAATCCAATCAGATTAGCCACGGACCCCATAACAACAAAGCTTAAACAACAATCGCAAAGCCGCTCACGGCGATGCGCAAACGAAAGGTAATGATTATGTCTCTCAAGGATTCCATGATTCGCGGTCTCGCCCTCTCCGGTATGGATGCCATCGCCCGCGCCGCTACGCCGACTCCAAGATGTTCGCCGACATCATCAACGCCGCCAACAAGGACGCTCGCTGAATCTAGCGAACAATCCCGTTCATGAGATTGCATGACACATACGAAGGCAATCCCCCTCAGGCCGCAATCGGCCGGCACACCACAATAATTGAATAACGCAATAATTCAACACAGTAAAACTGAACAATAACCGGGACAACGGGGTCCATATATTCTTTCTTTTCCCATCGTGCGTACGCCGCGCCAGCACAGGTTCACATACGATGCACACGGCCGCCAATACACGATGCGTCATCATCAACGCCCTCACCGCATCATGAGATACTCCCCCGCCCGTTGTCCACACTGTTGCCTCTACAATGCCTGTGATGCACGCCGAACGGCATCCTGCACAGTGACTGAAGAACGAAACACCAAGGGACGGAAATGGATAACGAACTCTTCGAAAAGGCGCCGATTCCGGAGGCGTATTTCTCGCTGGCGATGCCCGTGGTGCTCAGCATGCTGGTCACCTTGGTGTACAACATGGTCGACACCTATTTCATCGCGCATACGGGAAACACCGATATGGTGGCGGGCGTCTCCCTCACCGCGCCAGTGTTCACCGTGATGATCGCCCTCGGCGACATCTTCGGCCTCGGCGGCAGTTCGGTCATCTCGCGCTTGTTCGGCCAACACCGGTTCGCCGACGGCAAGCGACTCAGCGCGTTCTGCTTCTATGCCGCCATCGCCACCGGCCTGCTGATTCTGGTGCTGGGCCTGGCGTTCCGCGACCCGATGCTCGCGCTGCTCGGCGCCACTGACGACACTTGGCAGTATGCCTCCGACTTCTACACACTGATCATCGTCGGTTCGGTGGCCGGCACGGCGGTCAACATCGTGCTCAATCCCCTGTTCATCCACGGATTCGGCTGGGGTGCTGCGGGTTCGGCCGGTGCCACCGTGATCGCCAACATCTGCACCGACGCCTATTTCGTCTGGTTCACGCTGCGTCACAGCAGCAACCTGTCCATCGACCCGCGGACCGTCATCGACCGCGCGCGCCGGCGTCTGGCGGTCACGGCCCGGGAGGTCGGGAGCATCCTCGCCATCGGCATCCCCTCGGCGATCACGAACCTCACGCAGAGCGTCGGCATCGTCATGATCAACCTGTTCCTGCTCCCCTACGGTACCGACGCGGTAGCCGCGATGGGCATCGCGCTGAAAGTCATCATGATCGCGGTGCTGGTTTTCGTGGGATTCGCGTTCGGCGCGCAGCCGCTGATCGGCTACAACTACGGCGCCCGCAATATGCCTCGACTGCGCGGCATTCTGCGTTTTTCCTACCTGTTCCTGTCCCTGTTCGCCCTGGTGATGACCGTGGTGCTCAGCCTGTCCGACCGTCTACTGATGGGATTCTTCATCGAGGACGCCACCATCATCACGCTGGGCGCCGGCATGCTGCGGGTTCAGCTGCTGAGCCTGGTGTGCGTAGCCGTCGTGATGGTCACGACCTGCACCTTCCAGTCCGCAGGCAAGGCGGTCGGCGCCTTTGTGCTGTCGATCAGCAGGCAGGGTGTGATGCTGGCGATTACCCTGTTCGTCGGCTCCCGGCTGGCCGGCTATCAGGGTGTAATCGCCGCGCAGGCCATCGCCGATCTGCTGACCGCGATTGTGGCGGTCATCCTGTTCGTCGTGATGTTGCCTGAGCTGCGCAGTCGGAAAGCTCGCTGATAGAGCAACACGAGGTTTAGCAGACACGCATTCGGAGAGCCAATACGCTGCGTAATATTGCGCGCGATATTGCGCAATGGGAGGCGGTGCCGTTTTGTTGGACTCATCGTTGATTCCATCACCACCAATCATGTCACAAGACCGAGCTCGCGCCGACGATCCATGATACCAGTTCCACGATGCCGGTGTCGCTATCTTTGCGATACACGGCGGTCAGTTCGCCGCAGCTCACGGTTTCCAGTGTGGCGCGCACGTCTTCCTTTCCGGTACTCGCTCCCGCTGCGGGAGCTGTCTCGCATAGCGAGACTGACGGTGGTTCTCCAGCGCTGCCCCCCCAGTCCGGGCGAAGCCGCCAGCCCCCGCCGAGCGGAGCCTGCTCACAGTTGTAGGTTCGTACGATTTGTTCGGTGGTGCGGGTCACGTTGCGGCCGCATCGGCCAACAGCTCACTAAGGCTGGCGGCTCCGGGCGCGATGCCGAATACCGCGTCGATGCCGACCTCATGCAGCTCATCGATGCCGGTGCCAATATGCCCGGCTACTGCGATGACCGGCTTGCCGTGGCGCTTGGCGGTTTCGGCCACGCCGGCCGGCGTCTTGCCGAACTTGGTCTGGAAGTCGATGGAGCCTTCGCCGGTGAACACCACGTCAGCCCATTGCGCGGCCGCATCGAGTCCGGATTGTTCGATGACGATGGCGATGCCCGGGCGGAATTCGGCGTTAGGAAGCCCTTCAGCGCTGCACCGATGCCACCGGCCGCGCCGGCACCCGGCACGTCGTTCACGGCAACGCCGAGCTGGCTGTCGATTACCTGCGCAAAATGCGCGAGGGCGGCGTCCAATGTGGCGACATCATCTTTGGACGCACCTTTCTGCGGGCCGAACACGGCGCTGGCGCCGGTGGGGCCGGTCAGCGGGTTGGTCACGTCGCAGGCGGCGGTGATGGCGACGTTCTTGAGAGCCGGGTCCATCGTGCTGATGTCGATGGTGGCCAGATCAGCGAGGGCCGCTCCCCCGTGCTTAAGGTCGTTGCCGTTCCCGTCCAGAAGACGAACGCCGAGGGCCTGCAGAAGTCCGGCACCGGCGTCGTTGGTGGCGCTGCCGCCGAGCCCGACGATGATGCGCTTGGCTCCGGAACGGACGGCGGCGAGTATGAGTTCGCCGGTGCCGTAGGAGGAGGCAATCAACGGGTTGCGTTTTTTGGCTTCAAGCAGTGCGAGGCCGCTGGCTTCGGCTGTCTCGACCACGGCGGTCGTGCCGTCGGCGAGCAGGCCGAAGTGGCCTTCGACAGGTCGGCCGAGCGGGTCGTGGACCGGCACGGCGTGCATCGATCCGCCAGTGGCGTCGACAAGCGCACGTGCGGTGCCTTCACCGCCGTCGGCCATGGGGAGGCAACGGACCTCGGCATCGTGGTCGGCATTCTCAATCCCCTGAGCCATCGCCCGGGCCGCCTCCATGGCGGTCAGGCTCTCTTTGAAGGAGTCAGGGGCACATAAGTATCGCGTCATGCTTCGAGCATACCGCACGACACGCGGAACGGTAAGCGCTTTCCGTAATTCGCGTGATTATTTTTGTTCAAAATTCAGGCTTTCCAATCCACAATGCTACTATTGCAAGCAAAACTGCGATATCACTGCGGTAAGCGTTTAGACATGTTTTCCGTTTCAGGGAAGAAAAGGACCGATTCGATCGTGGCTGTACAGAACGATAAGGCGCAATCGCCAGCGACATTGATGGACGTCGCCAAAGAAGCCCAAGTCTCCATCGCCACCGCATCCCGCGTGCTCAACGGCAGCACCCGCAAGGTACGCAACCAATCGTATGTCAAGGTGATGGAAGCAGCCACCAAGCTCAACTATCGTCCCAACGCCTATGCTCAGGCAGTGGCCAAAGGCACCGCACCGAACATCGTGCTGCTGGTCTCCGATATCTCCGATCCCTACTTCGCATCCGTATCGCAAGGCGTGGTCAAGGCGGCGGCCGAACGCGGCATTTCCGTGACCATCGGCGTGGCAGCCACCCCGCACGAAGAGCTGGAGGCGGTGCGTAAGTCCGTATCCACCAGCCGCGCGGCATCATCATCTCCGAAAGTGAATACACCGACGCGCCGGAACGCCAGGCGTTGCAGACGGAACTCACCCAGTACGAAGCATCCGGCGGACGTGCCGTGTTCGTGCTCAACCGCAACCTGCCCTTCCCGGCCGTGGACGTGGCGAACGATGTCGGCGCGCGCGCCATCGCAAAGCTGATCGTCGATTCCGGGTATACGCGCCCTGCGATTCTCAAGGGCGATGACGCACATCGCTCCTCCAAAGAACGACTGGCCGGCGTGATGGAAGTGTTGGACGAGGCAGGCATCACCGTGATCCGAAAGCCGTGGCGAATGGTAAGTTCAGCCGTACCGACGGCTATGCGGCCGTCATGCAAATGGCCCGATCCGGACTGCTGAAGCCGGGCGAAGGCGCACTGTACGACGGCAAAGGCATCGATTCAATCATCGCGCTCAACGACGTGATGGCCATCGGTGCGATGACCGCGTTGCGCGCCAACGGCATCGAGCCGGGTCGGGAAATCGGCGTCACCGGTTTCGGCGACATCCCCTACTCCGCCGACGTGTTTCCGCCACTGACCACCGTGCATCTGCCGCTGGCCGAAATGGGCCAGGCCGCCGTGGACAGCATCCTGTCCAACCGCGATGACGGGGAGGCCACCGGCGGCACTGCCAACCGCCTGATCTACGTGCAAAGCGCCCCGGACGTAGTCCTACGCGGTTCCCTCCCCCGCCGGTAAAACAAAAATAGCTCCCTCTGACGGTGTAACCACAACTAGCGAACAGGTAATGGCGACTGCCGCGCACCATACCACCGACTCATACACCGACGAAATCGAAGAACTGTTCGATTACCGAGTCATTGAGCAACCGGCCACGACGAGTGGGCACCACTCGATGATTATCGGATACGGTAATCAGGCCTTCGCTGACCATTGGGGCGAGTTGGTCAAGGGAAACATTACGGAGAGTCTGGGGCGTGCTGCTCATACCCGCATCGTTGATGGCGCGGTTGATGCGGTCGAGGTCAAGGCCCTCGTGCAGGCGCAGCCCGAGCATGATGAGCTCTTCGAGGTTTTCCTCGGGAGTGATCGTCTCGCTATCGGCCCACGGCACACGGTTCTCGTTGATGGCCGTGCCCCACAAACGCGGGTGCGCGATGTCCCAGCTGCGCAGACCGTGTGAGACAGAAACCACCCCCAGTCCGGCATCCGCCGGACAACCCCCGCCAGCGGGGGCATGAATTTCTTGGGAGTTGTTCCCATGCGCGTTGATCATACCTAGTTCGGCGTTGGCCTGTCCATCAGCTGAGGCAGAGGCAATGGCTTCGGACTTGCTCCCGCCAGCGGGGGCTGTCAGCGAAGCCGACTGGGGGTGGTCAGCCTCGGTCACCGCGTTGTAGTGGGAGTGGGCACCTGGCCCTAGACCGGCCCAATCAACGTTGCGCCAGTAGCCGAGGTTGTGCTGGCTTTCGTATCCGGGGCGAGCCCAGTTGGAGACCTCATACCATTCGAGGCCGGCGGCGGCGAACAGGTCGTCAGCGATCTCGTATTAGCGGCCTCGTCATCGTCATTGGGCTTGGGCAGAGTGCCGGCCGCGATTTGACGGCCCATTTTCGTGGTGGGTTCCACGGTCAATGCGTAGGCGGAGATGTGGTTTACGCCAAGATCGATGGCGGTCGTGACCGAGGTGCGCCAATCGTCAAGGCTCTCCCCCGGAGCGCCGTAAATCAGATCCACGCTGGAGCGCAGCCCAGCCTTGTTCGCCGCATTGACGCCTACGGCCACGTTGGCCGGCGTATGCGTGCGGTCGAGGGTTTTGAGCACGTGCGGCACGGCAGATTGCATGCCGAAGGAAACACGGGTGAAGCCGCCGGCAGCGAGCTCATTGATGTAATACTCGTTGACCGTGTCCGGATTGGCTTCGGTAGTGATTTCCGCGTCGGGCGCGATGCTCCAGATCTTGCGGACGGCATCGAGCATGGCGACCAGATCGCGGGCGGCGAGAATTGTGGGGGTGCCGCCGCCGAAGAACACGGTGGAAACCGGCGGCTCCTCGATGCCGTGGTCGAGCTGCCACTGCTTGGTCAATTTCATTTCCCGAATGACCATATTGGCATAGTTGCCGCGCGAGGCCCCCGCACCAAGATCCGTAGCCGTGTAGGTGTTGAAGTCGCAGTAACCGCAGCGCCGCAAGCAGAACGGGACGTGGATGTAGACCTCGAACACTAGCCCTCGGTCTTCTGAGCGGCGCGGATCTTGTCTTTGGTGTCGCGGTCGTTGGAGTCCTCGCCGGTGGACAGGGCTGCGATGAACGCCTCCTGCGGCACCTCCACATGGCCGAGCATCTTCATGCGCTTCTTGCCAGCCTTCTGCTTTTCGAGCAACTTGCGCTTACGGGTGATGTCGCCGCCGTAGCACTTGGCGAGCACGTCCTTGCGTAACGCACGAATGTTCTCACGTGCGATGATGCGCGAACCAATCGCAGCCTGAATCGGAATCTCGAACTGCTGACGCGGAATCAGACTACGCAGTTTCTTGGTCATCATCACACCGTACGAATACGCCTTATCGCGGTGAACGATGGCACTGAACGCATCGACCTTCTCGCCCTGAATAAGGACGTCCACCTTGACCAAATCGGCGGACTGCTCGCCATCCTCATGGTAATCAAGGGAAGCGTAGCCCTTGGTGCGGGACTTGAGCTGGTCGAAGAAGTCGAACACGATTTCCGCCAGCGGAATGCGGTAGTGCATCTCGACACGATCGGTGGAGATGTACTCCATCGTGCCCATAATGCCACGGTGGTCCTGGCACAGATCCATCACCGCACCGATGAATTCCTTGGGCGTGATGATGTCGGCGGCAACCATCGGCTCGACAATCTTCTTGATTTTGCCGTCCGGGAATTCGCTCGGGTTGGTCACATGATGCTGGCTGCCGTCCTCGGCGGTCACGTCGTAGGTGACGTTCGGGGCGGTCTGGATCAGGTCGAGGCCGAACTCGCGGGAGAGTCGCTCGTTGACGATTTCCATGTGCAGCAGACCCAGGAAGCCGCAGCGGAAGCCGAAGCCTAGGGCCACAGAGGTTTCCGGCGTGTAGATCAGGGCGGCGTCGTTGAGCTTGAGCTTGTCGAGTGCATCACGCAGTTCGGGGAACTGGGCGTTGTCGATCGGGAACAAACCGGCGTAGACCATCGGCTTCGGGTCGCGATAGCCAGGCAACGGCTCGGCAGCCGGGCGGACGGCCGAAGTCAGGGTGTCGCCCACCTTGGACTGACTCACATCTTTCGCACCGGTGATGATGTAGCCGACCTCGCCGGCGCCGAGCGCCTTGGTGCGGGTCATATCGGGGCTGATCACGCCGATTTCGATGGGATCGTGGGTCATGCCAATGCCCATCATGTGGACCTTTTCGCGGTCATGCAGTTCGCCGTCCTCCATACGGATGTAGGTGACGATGCCGCGGTAGGAGTCGTAGACGGAGTCGAAGATCAGCGCGCGGGCGGGGGCCTCGGGGTCGCCGGTGCGGGGCGGGCACGTCCATGACGATCTGGTCGAGCAGGTCGGCCACGCTCG
>ENA-OPZN01000068-OPZN01000068.1-human-gut-metagenome-genome-assembly--contig:-NODE-68-length-41745-cov-5.317243_pt1 | contig 41745 bp, 36 predicted proteins | sample MGYA00242483_ERZ504503 | MGnify/ENA primary metagenome ERZ504503 (study PRJEB26092, sample SAMD00036285) | human gut metagenome | host: Homo sapiens | study: EMG produced TPA metagenomics assembly of... | reverse complement strand
TTTTTGTAATCAGACAATAAAAAGTTTTTGTGGTGTAATTGTTTTGTTAATATAATTTTATATATTTATATTCCGTTCTCGCAATAATATAAATAATATATCTTACTTTTTATTAGTGTGACATTACGTAGTACTACAAGATATTGTTGTATATTTGCAATGTTATTTATAGTAGAAAATGTATGTTAATAAATATTGCTTACTCTTTAATTTTTTGATTGAGTTTCTGGTATGTTTTTATTATGATAAGGGGTACCTAAGTCCCCCACTTTATGATAGTATCAGGAATTTGTTGATATTATAAAATGTGTAATAAGTTGAATAACAATATCTTATTATGCCAGTTGAGGCTTTATGATACCATTCTAAAAGTCCCCACGGGCGTACATAAAGCTTATTAGACTGAAAAAGAACGGTTTAATAAGCTTTTTGTTTATAGATACCATCTTCGGACATCGCGATTTGTACTTTCGGAAAAAACGCTCCTACGTTTGTGCTAAAACGCCTTTGCGTTTGATATAAAACGTACTTGCGTTTCATGTAAAACGCACTTGTGTTTTAAGTAAAACGCACTTGCGTTTTAATTGAGCGCAAAGCGGTTTTCCGGTAAATAGCAAAGCCTTTTCTGAGGGTGAAAAAATCACTGTTTAAAGTCGACTGAGAGATGAAAAACTACATGTTTGAAATTTGTGCGAACTCTGCAGAGAGTTGCGTGGCTGCCCAGCAGGGAGGTGCTCATCGGGTAGAATTGTGTGCCGGCATGCCGGAAGGTGGAACTACTCCGTCGTTGGGTGAGATAAAAGTGGCCCGTAAGTTGATTGACATCCGTCTGCATGTCATTATCCGTCCGCGTGGAGGAGATTTTCTGTACACGCCTTCTGAACTGGAGATTATGGAAGAAGATATTCGGGCTGCCCGTCAGGCGGGAGCCGATGGGGTGGTGTTCGGTTGCCTTACACCGGAAGGCGAGCTGGACAAGCCGGCCATGCAGCGTCTGATGGAAGCTTCCAAAGGACTTTCGGTGACTTTCCACCGTGCGTTTGATTATGTCAAGTCACCCCGTGAGGCACTTGAAGAACTGATAGGCATGGGCGTGAACCGTGTGCTGACTTCTGGTCAGATGCCTACGGCTATGGAAGGGGCACCCTTGCTGGCTGAACTGGTGAAGCAGGCGGGTGATCGCATTATCATCATGCCGGGCTGCGGAGTGAACGAACATAACATTGCGGAACTGGCCCGTGTGACGGGAGCCGGTGAGTTCCATTTTTCGGCGCGCGAACAAAAAGAAAGCCGGATGCTTCTTCGCAATCCGGCTTTGTCGATGGGAGGTACGGATATGGATGAATATGCTCATCCGGTCACGACTCCCGAAAAGGTGCGTCGCACCATTGAGGCGCTTACAGTCCGTGGATAACATGGAGCAGTTGCTCGCCCATGCCGATGGTGTATCCGTGTGATTCGAAGACTACACGGTTGAACGTATCGCCTAGGATAATCACCGGCAGGGTGGGTTTGCTGCCCAGCTTCATATTTTCAGCAATCATTTTCAGAATGCTTCCGTCCTTGTCTATACCGAACACTACGTTCGACGGAAGGTTGGGGAATTCCTTTCGGTCGAATTTCTTGTAAGCTGCTTCGTCTGTGAAGAGCAGTACAATCGTACGTCCCCATTTCTCAAATTCCGCTTTCTTTACTTCGATGTCTTTCAGGGCATGGTTGGTCGGTTCCTGACCTACGCCCAATACGCCGACAATGTAATATCCTCTTCCGGTAGTGTTGAGTACAGATACTTGTTCGTCTGTGCCCGGACGGGTGTAGAGTGCTTCGGAATTGAAGTTGCCGATAACACGTACTTCTTCCGTATTGTTGCGCATGCAGAGAGGAGTCACTGTGGTCTTTCCTTTGTCGACAGTGAAGAATGAAACCTGGCTCAATACACCTCCGTTGGCCATACGGCTACCCGTTACCATCATGTAATAACCGGTCGACATGCTGCTTCCGTTTTTCAGCAGAGAAGCCCAGCTGGCATCTTCCGGATGGTTCTGCAACTGGAATGTGCCGTTGTCATACTTCGACAGGGTGAAGTGTGTGTAGTATTTCGGATTGTCCAGTCGAGGAATAGCCTGGTAAGTAGCTTTCAATACACCTTCCGACAGACTTCCACCTTCCGAACTTTCAAAGTCCACCAATACCGGTTTTCCGTTGAGGCGGTAGCAGATGTTACCGTTTACTTCATCCTTCCAGGCAGGGATACCTAAGCTACGGGCAGCAGCAACAAAGAAAATGTCTCTGGACTGTGAGTCGGTCACACGGCTGCGCCATACGCCCTCGGGTGAAGTAATGGTGAATATCGTACTCAGGTCGTTGCGGATGGACAGGCTGTCCTTACACCATTTTACGAGCACCTGTGGGTCGGCTTTGATTTGAGCGGACAGTTCGGCTGACAAGGCTTTCTGCAGGTAAGTGCGGTAAGGAGTCAGCATTTCAGTGGCAATACGCGGTGCAAGCACTTCTTTTACGTCAGCTTTCTCATCGGTGGCATACAAATGGTCTTCCAGGATACTGCAAGGTGTGTCGCGCAGGTCTTTATCAGCCAGTGTGCTGAGCAATTCCAATGCACGGGCACCCTGTCCCTTTTCTGCGGCATTCGATAGGAACTGCATGATGTCCGCATGGTTTCCTCTGGATTTCAGAATGTATGTGCTTGTCTGGTTCACATCCAGTTTCAGTCCTTCTGCAAAAGCTTTGGCCTTTTCTTCGGTCGGGAAGCTGGCTACGTAGGCGTTGCGGATAGAATCTTCTTGAGCCATGCGAAGTGTGTTTTCCTTACGCTGTGCATCGGTCACTTCCGGGAAGTTGGCTTTTTCAGCCGGTGGCACAATGTGCAGGGTATCGGTAAATACATCTCCCGGACGGTGAGAAAGCGTCAATGTGACTTCTTTATCTTTTCCGAAAGAAACTTTCTGCAAGCCGAAGTGGTCATTGGCCGAAGCGTAGACTACCATGTCGCCCAATCCGGCAGAAAGCGATGCTTTTCCTTGTGCGTCGGTCGTTTTGTTGGCTACGGTGAAGAATTCAGCGTAATTGTAAATCTTGAACTCTACGTGTGCACCTTCTACGGCCTTACCCTGAGCGTCCACCACTGTAACAGTGACGGGGGCACTCTGTCCGTAGTTGTCGATGATGTTGATTTCCGTATAGTTGGCAGTGGTTTTCATCACTTCTTCTGGTCCGTCGTATGCACCGAATACTTTGGTGTGCATCAGCATACCTCTGCTGGCAGGAGCGTTGAACCATCCTAAGTTCAGTACCGGTTCCGGTTCGCAGGCACCAAGGAAGTACCATTTGCCGTCCACCCAGGCTTCTACCCAGGCATGGTTGTCGTCAGTATGCGCCCAGCGCGGGGTGTACACCTGACGGGCAGGGATACCTACGGCACGGAGAGCGGCTACCAGGAAGGTAGATTCTTCACCGCAACGTCCGTAAGCCGTTTTTACAGTAGCTATCGGAGCACTGGTGCGGATGTCGGTCGGGGTATAAATTACTTTTTCATGGCACCAGTGGTTTACTTCCAGCACGGCATCGTACATGGATAGTTTTTCCACACGCGGCATCAGTTCCTGGCGGAACACTTCGCGTGCATTATCCAGGTTTTCGTTGTTCACTCTGACAGGGAGTACAAAGTGACGAAATATCATGTCGGGAATTCCGGCTCCCCATGAAGTTTCTTTGCGGTTCTGAAGTGCCAGACGTACATTTTTCAGATAGAACTCTCCGGAGTAATCCGAAATATCGCCCGGAGTCATGTAGGCATACAGGAACATCATGGCTTCCCGTTCCTCCAGCGACATGTCTTCATTGAAGATGTCAAAAAGATTTCCCCGGTTGAGAATCTCCTTCTTCTGTCCGAAATCAGCTTCCACTTTGTTACGGTAGTCGGCCTCTTTCAGAAAATGGTTGGGAGAAGTCGAGGTACACGAGGGGAAGAGGCAACTGAGCCAAAATGCAAATGCGGGAATGAGTAGTTTTTTCATGCAGGTAAAAAGATTTGGTAAATACAGAAATAAAAAAGACACGGAAACGAGAAGTTCTTCCTTTCGGGGTGAACTTCTGCGTTTCTGTGTCTTTTGGCTTAAAATGTGATATGCACTTAAATAGGTTTATATTCTACAAATGCTTCCATAGCTTCATAGCAAGCCAGACCTAATTGGTCGTAAAGTGAAGCAGTTCCGCGGTTGCGGTCTTCGCTTCTCTGCCAGAACAGACGTTCGTCATTGCCCAGGAACGGTGCGCTTTCCATCTGAGACTGGTGTTTCAGGATAGAGTTACGTTTTGCACGAAGTTCTTCCGGACTCAAAGGTACGGCCATTTCGATGTTTTCGATTTCCCATTCTGCCCATGCGCCACGGTACATCCAGATGCGGCAGTCGTTCAGCCATTCCGCACCGGCATTCTTTTCTTCGTCGATAGCGGCAAAAACAGCGTCCGTACATACGCGGTGAGTACCATGCGGGTCGGCCAGGTCGCCGGCTACGTAAATCTGATGAGGTTTCACTTCGCGAAGCAGGTTGAGCACGATTTCTACGTCGGCCTCGCTGATCGGGTTCTTTTCAATCTTTCCAGTTTCATAGAACGGAAGGTCAAGGAAGTGACAGCGGCTGAGCGGAATACGGTTGAACGTACAAGCGGTACGAGCTTCACCACGACGAATCAGACCTTTGATGGTCAGGATGTCGCGTGTATCCATGTCGCCTTCTTTCTTGGTAGAGAAGAACTGTTTGATTTCAGCATATTTGTCGCTGATAACCTTGTCCTCACTATTTTCGAACAACTGGTTAAAGCCGTTGATGAAATGCATGAAGCGTACTACTTCTTCATCGCCTACGGCAATGTTTCCGGAAGTTTCGTAAGCCACGTGTACTTCATGTCCCTGCTGAACGAGGCGGCGCAATGTACCTCCCATGGAGATTACATCGTCATCCGGATGCGGAGAGAATACCACCACACGTTTCGGGAACGGTTTGGCACGTTCCGGGCGATAGGTATCATCGGCATTCGGTTTGCCACCCGGCCATCCGGTAATGGTGTGTTGCAGGTCGTTGAATACCTTGATGTTGGCATTGTAGGCAGAGCCGTAAAGAGCCAGCAGTTCGCTCAAGCCGTTTTCATTGTAATCCTTGTTGGTCAGTTTCAGGATAGGCTTGTTCAGTGTAGTACACAACCATACAATGGCACTTCTTACCAGTTTGTCGTTCCATTCACAGCTGGTTACCAGCCATGGACGCTGAATACGGGTCAGGTGAGCTGCCGCAGCCAGGTCTACGCATATAGAAGTGTTGGTGTGAAGCTGCAGGTAAGATGCCGGCAGTGTATCACTTACCTTGTCTTCTACTGCACTTCGGATGATGTCAGCTTTGTCTTCACCCCAAGCCAGCATATAAACTTTTCTGGCTCCCATAATGGTGTTGATACCCATAGTGATGGAGCAGGGAGGAAGATTGTCTACACCGATATTGTGTGCGGCTTCAGAGCGAGAAGTTGCATCAATCAAAATCAGGCGGGTAGTAGAACTGGCGTGTGAACCTGGTTCGTTCATACCGATGTTTCCTTCACGACCGATACCCATAATCACGATGTCGAGGCCTCCGAAAGTCTGAATACGTTGCTCATACAAGCGGCAGTGCTCGATGATAGCTTCCTGAGGAATGCTGCCATCCATTGTGAAGATGTTCTGGCGGTCGATGTCGATCTGTGAAAGGAACAGCTTGTTCAGGTGACTGAAACTGCTTCCTGCTCCTTCTGTCAATGGATAATATTCATACAGGTTGAAGAATACCACGTTACGGAAACTTACGCCTTCGTCCTTGTGTTTCCGAATCAGTTCGGTAAACAGCGGACGCAGGGAAGCACCTGTACCTATGGCAATGGTACAGAATTTTCCTTCACGCTGTCTGTCCTGTATTTTTGCGACGATTTCATTGGCAATCTGCACCACACCTTCTTCGCTTGTTTCGAAGATGTTGGTCGGGATTTTTTCCAGTCGCGTCAGGACAGAACGTTCTACTGCGTTTCCCGGACGATAGTAACGTGGGGAAACGCGATTCAGTGAAATTTGAGAGCTAAGATTGGTTCTCATGATTCAGCGAATTAGAGGTTGTTCTTTTCAATATCTTTGAAGTACTTGTAGGTACCGACTTTCAGTTCGTCAGTAGCTGCTTCGTCACATACGATGATACCGTGCTGGTGCATCTGTAATGCGCTGATAGTCCACATCTGTGTGATGCCGCCTTCTACTGCATGCTGCAATGCACGTGCCTTGTTGTGTCCGTTACAGATAATCAGCACTTCTTTGGCAGAAAGTACAGTACCAACTCCTACGGTCAATGCAGTCTTAGGCACTTTGTTCACGTCGTTGTCGAAGAAACGTGAGTTGGCGATGATGGTATCAGTAGTCAGTGTTTTCACACGTGTGCGTGAAGTCAGTGAAGAGCCCGGTTCGTTGAAAGCAATGTGACCGTCAGGACCGATACCTCCTAAGAACAGGTCGATGCCGCCGAACTTTTCAATTTCTTTTTCATAGTTGGCACATTCAGCTTCCAGGTCGGCTGCGTTACCGTTTAGGATGTGAATGTTTTCCTTGCAGATGTCAATATGATTAAAGAAGTTATTGAACATGAATGAATGGTAGCTTTCAGGATGAGATTCCGGCAAGCCTACGTATTCGTCCATATTGAAAGTCACTACATTCTTGAATGATACCACTCCCTTTTTGTTTAATTCAATCAGGGCTTTATACATGCCCAGAGGAGATGAACCTGTGGGAAGTCCTAATACAAACGGTTTTTCTTTAGTAGGATTAGCTGCGTTGATTTTTTTTGCAACATAGTTTGCTGCCCAGTTGGACAGAGAACTGTAATCGGGTTCAATGATTAATCTCATGGTGGTTAGAATTTTGAATATTGAAATTAAATTAACTTGTTTCTTTCTCCTTTGTGATAAGAATTTTTCTTACTCCATGCAAATATATCAAAGCTACTCAGAAAGGGCAAATAAAAAAAATAAGTTTTTTTTTATGCGTGAGTTTTTAAAGAAAAAATTCTACATTTGTAAAATGTTTCTATAAAAAATAACAAATATGGGTCAGACTCTATTGAAGAATATACAGAAAGGCGTAAAAAGTGCATTGGTAAAGCAGCGTATCATTACGCACCTGATTTATGCAGGAAGCACTACAATCACAGATTTGTCTAAATCGATGGGACTAAGTGTGCCTACCGTGACAAAGTTTGTGGATGAAATGTGCAAGGAGGGATATGTGAACGATTGTGGAAAACTGGAAACCAGTGGAGGTCGTCATCCAAGTTTGTATGGACTGAATGCGGATTCTGCCTATTTTATCGGGGTAGCGATGGCGGTACAGTCGTTAAGCCTGGGGGCAATCAACTTTAAGGGGGATGTGCTTCAGACCAAGATGGAAATTCCGTTCAAGCTGGAAAACACACCGGAATGTTTGGAACATATCTGTCAGGAAATAGAAACATTTATCGATGAACTTCCGTGCGACAAATCAAAGATTCTGAATATCTGTATTGGTATGACCGGACGAGTAAATCCGGAAACAGGCTGCAGCTATACACATCTGACTTTTGGTGAGAAACCTTTGGCAGAGATGTTCTCCGAAAGATTGGGTATTAATGTGTGCATTGATAACGATAGCCGTGCAATGGCATACGGAGAATATATCATGCGCTCGGAGAAATGTCCGAAGAACCTGATTTATGTGAATGTAAACTGGGGGTTGGGACTTGCTATCATCATTGACGGTAAACTGTATTCGGGAATGTCTGGTTTTGCGGGTGAGTTTGGACATAATTACGGATATGATAACCAGCAGATTTGTTATTGCGGAAAGAAAGGCTGTATTGAAACAGAGGTATCCTGCTCGGCTTTGTATCGGAAGTTTATTGCCCGTTTGCGTCAGGGAGAAAACTCTGTGTTGCTGAAAGAGAAATCCATCGATGAAATAACTTTAGCGGATATTATTTCTGCTGTTCGTCGTGAAGATGTGCTGGCCATTGAGCTGGTAGAAGAGATTGGCGCGAAACTGGGACGTCACATTGGTGACCTGATTAATGTGTTCAATCCGGAACAGGTAATTATCGGAGGGGAATTCTCGAAGGTAGGAGAGTATTTGTTGCCGCCGGTTATTTCGGCAGTCCGTAAATATACACTGAATTTGATGTATAAGGATTCGGATATTGTATTGTCGGAACTGAAAGAAAAGGCAAACGTCATAGGAGCTTCTCTGTTGTCAAGAAGCAAGTTGTTTGCATTGGAATAAAGAACTTTAGTTGAGATAAAAAATCCCCGGAAAGTGAAGTCGTACTTCGGTTTTCCGGGGATTTTTCTTTATAGGGATGTATCTTGCAAACTTTGACGGCATATCTCCCAGTTTTCGTTGAAGGCGGCCATGGAGGGAAACAAGATGTTGGCACCTTCTTGCAGAAGCACGTCGTCTGGAAGCGGGCCGGTGTTCAGTGCAATGGTGAAGATACCGGCAGCTACTCCCGCTCTGACTCCTAACGGCGCATTCTCAATGACTACCGCTTCGTTGGCTTGTATGCCGGCTTTCTGCAAAGCCATCAGGTAAGGTTCAGGATTGGGTTTTCCGTATTTTACATCGAAAGCAGTCACCATCAGTTCCCGCTGGAAAATGCCTGGGAAATAATGGTTCAGTTTGTCTAATAAGGAAAGTTGTCCGGAACCGGTAACCACCATTGGAGTCAGTCCGGCGGCTTTTATCTTTTTCAGGACCTCGAATGCACCGGGCATAGGGTCGGCTTTGGGCAACTGATTGAATATATCGCTCTTGGTCTGGTAGATTCGTTTGATTTCTTCCTCATCGGCCTCATAGCCTCTTTCTCGCTGGCTGACAATGTTGATGGTTGCCGCACCAGTACGTCCTTCGTGAAGGTAGGCTTCCTCTCTGCTCAGGCTCATTCCGTATTGCTTCATTGCCTCATGCCAGGCGGTGGCATGATTCTTCATGGAGTCGAACAATACCCCGTCCATATCGAACAATACGGCCTTTAAGTTGATGCGTGTATAATGATGGGTGGTAAGATATTGGTTGATTTCTTGTTGGAACATGATGATATGGTTTATAATATTCAGGCACGCATTACATGAATGCACTTTCCTTGTAGAAGAAAGAGTGCTTTTCATGTAATTCGTGCCTGTCAATTAAAAACGGAGTGATAGACTCTCGTTTATTTATTTTTCAGACGAGCCCGGATTGCTTCAGATTCTTTTTCGTATCCCGGCTTGTTCAGAAGAGCAAACATGTTTTTCTTGTAAGCTTCTACGCCCGGCTGGTTGAACGGATTTACTTCGAGCAGGTATCCGCTGATTCCGCAAGCCTTTTCGAAGAAATAGATAAGCTGTCCCAGGTAGTATTCGTTCAATGAAGGAACGCTTACACGCAGGTTAGGAACTCCACCGTCTACGTGTGCAAGCTGTGTACCGAGTTCGGCCATCTTGTTTACTTCGTCGATGCGTTTGCCTGCCAGGAAGTTCAGTCCATCCAGGTTTTCTTCATCGCTCGGGAAGTGAAGTTCGTGGCTTGGAGTTTCTACAGAAACTACAGTTTCGAAGATGCTGCGTTCACCCTGCTGAATCCACTGTCCCATAGAGTGCAGGTCAGTAGAGAAGTCTACAGAGCTCGGGTAGATACCTTTCAGGTCCTTACCTTCAGATTCACCGTACAGCTGTTTCCACCATTCCATGAAGTAGTGAAGTTTCGGCTGGAAGTTTACTAAGATTTCAATTTTCTTTCCGCTCTGATACAGTTCGTTACGAGTAGCAGCATACAAAGCAGCCGGGTTTTCGTACATGTTTTCGTTGGCACAGACTTTTTCCATTTCGCAAGCACCGGCAACCAGCTGGTCAATGTCGATTCCTGCTACTGCAATAGGAAGCAAGCCTACCGGAGTCAATACAGAGAAACGTCCGCCTACATTGTCAGGAATGATGAATGATTTGTAACCTTCTTTGTCGGCTGTTGTACGGGCTGCGCCTTTCTTGGCATCTGTAACAGCTACGATAACCTTGCGAGCCATTTCTTTACCTCTCTGGTCTTCACACTGCTTTTTCAGCAGACGGAAAGCAAGAGCGGTTTCAGTAGTTGTTCCAGATTTAGATATGTTGATTACACCGAATTTTTTGTCTTTCAGGAATTCAGTCAGTTCGAACAGGTAGTCTTCGCTGATGTTGTGTCCGGCAAAAATAATAGTAGGCTGTCCGGCTTTTTTCTCCTGCAACCAGGCAAAGCTGTTTGACATAGCTTCGATGACAGCGCGTGCGCCCAGGTAACTTCCTCCGATACCAGCTACGATTACTACGTCGCAGTTTTCGCGAAGTGTCTGTGCGGTAGCTTTCAGGTCATTCAGGTGTTCCTTTGTGATGGAAGAAGGTAAATGCAACCAACCCAAGAAGTCGTTTCCTAAGCCTGTGCCTTTTTCCAGCGTTTCCATACAAGCTTTTACCTTTGGTTCATAAGAAGCCAATTTTTCCTTAGATATAAAATCTAAAGTCTTTTCAATGTTCAGTTTAATGTTTTCCATAACTGTTTTCTGATTTTATCTAAATGAGTCAGTTAATAATTTGATTTCTATCATTGGTGATATACGTTCGTAGAGAATATTATAGACGGCATCCACAATGGGCATATTGACATGCAGGTGCTTGTTCAGCTCCTTGATACATTTGGTGCCATAATATCCTTCGGCAATCATTTCCATTTCAATCTGGGCACTTTTTACGGAATATCCCTTACCAATCATAGTACCGAACACGCGGTTACGGCTGAAATTGGAATAAGAAGTCACGAGAAGGTCGCCCAGATAGGCTGAATCGTTTGTACAGCGGTTTACGGGATGTACGGTATCTAAGAACCGGTTCATTTCCTGTAAGGCATTGGAAACCAGTACGGCCTGGAAGTTGTCTCCATATTTCAGACCGCTGCAGATTCCGGCTGCAATGGCATATACATTTTTCAGCACGGAAGCATATTCAATACCGGCTACGTCCGTATTGACCGAAGTCTTGATGTAATGACCGGCCAGTTGCCGTGCAAACATCTTGGCTTTTTCAATGTCTTTGCATCCCACGGTGAGATAAGAAAGTCGTTCCAATGCCACTTCTTCCGCATGACAGGGACCTGCCAGTACGGCTATGTTGTTTTCAGGAACGTCATAAATCTTATGGAAATAATCGGATACGATAAGGTTTTCGTCGGGTACGATACCCTTGATGGCAGTAACGATGAATTTATCCTTCAGCTTGGTTTTTAGCTTTTTGAGGTGACTTTTCAGATACGGTGAAGGTGTGACAAAAATCAGGGTATCCGACTCTCTCACTACCTTGTTGATGTCTGATGAAAAGTTGATGCATTTCATGTCGAAACGCACACTTGTCAGATAGGCTGGATTGTGACCCAGACGCTTGAATTCTTCAATTCGGTCGTCACGGCGCATATACCAGTTTATGGATTCAGCCTGGGTTAAAATGATTTTAGCTATAGCAGTGGCCCAGCTGCCTCCCCCCATAATCGCTATTTTCCCGGGTAATTTCATACTCTTATATTTAATGAAAAACAGATATGAAGGACAAGACATGTGCTTTGTCCTTCATACACTTTCATTCATTTATTTAATCTTTTCTATCCAGCCAGCTACTTCGTCTACTGTGGGGTTGGCAAGTTCCAGTTTGTATTTCTTGTTGATGCCACAAATGTCCTGATGAAGTTTCTGCGGATTCACGTCCTTCATGTCAGTCACGAGGTTGTATCCGGCTTTCTGAATTACCGGAACCCAGTCTTCTGCGATTCCTAATTCCATGAATTTAGCGGGCGCATCTTTCGGGATTACTTTTTCCGGACGCATCTGCGGGAAGAACAACACTTCCTGAATGGTGCTCTGACCAGTCATCAGCATTACCAGACGGTCCATACCGATACCCATACCTGAAGTAGGAGGCATACCGTATTCCAATGCACGAACGAAGTCCTTGTCGATAATCATTGCTTCGTCGTCTCCCTTTTCGCTCAGTCTCATCTGCTCTTCGAAGCGTTCCAGCTGGTCAATCGGGTCGTTCAATTCAGAGTATGCGTTGCACAACTCTTTACCGTTCACCATCAGCTCAAAGCGTTCTGTCAGATCCGGATTGCTGCGGTGTTTCTTTGTCAGCGGAGACATTTCGATAGGATAGTCAGTGATGAAAGTCGGCTGAATGTAGTTGCCTTCGCAGAATTCGCCGAAGATTTCGTCAATCAGCTTGCCTTTACCCATGGTGTCGTCAATTTCCATGTTGAGCTTCTTGCAAACTTCACGAATCTGCTCTTCGTTCATGCCTGTCAGGTCATAGCCTGTGAATTCCTTGATAGAATCCAGCATGGTTACACGTTTGAACGGAGCTTTGAAGTTGATTACGTTGTCGCCTACCTGTACTTCTGTAGTACCATTTACATCCAGACAGATTTTTTCAATCATGTTTTCTGTAAACTTCATCATCCAGTTGTAATCCTTGTAAGCTACGTAGATTTCCATACAGGTAAATTCCGGATTGTGTGTACGGTCCATACCTTCGTTACGGAAGTTCTTACCGATTTCATACACACCTTCGAAACCACCCACAATCAGTCTCTTCAGGTACAGCTCACTGGCAATACGCATGTACAATGGAATATCCAATGCGTTGTGGTGAGTGATAAACGGACGTGCCGCAGCACCTCCGGCAATAGACTGAAGAATCGGAGTTTCAACTTCGATATATCCTTTCGAGTTGAAATACTCTCTCATAGAGTTGTAGACCTTGTTCCGTTTCAGGAAGATTTCTTTAACTCCGTCGTTTACTACCAATCTACATAGCGCTGACGGTAACGGAGTTCAGGGTCTTCAAATTTATCGTAAGCCACTCCATCTTTGTATTTTACAATCGGGAGCGGACGGATTGATTTCGACAATACAGTCAGTTTCTGTGCATGGATAGAGATTTCGCCCATCTGGGTACGGAATACAAAACCTTCGATTCCTATGAAATCGCCCAAATCCAGCAAGCGTTTGAAAACTACATTATATAAATCTTTGTTTTCATCCGGACAGATATCATCGCGGGTTATATATACTTGTATACGGCCTTTAGAATCCTGTAATTCAATGAAAGACGCTTTTCCCATTACACGACGAGACATGATACGTCCTGCAACGGATACTTTGCGAGGTTCAGCATCATCTTTGAATTCGGCTTTTATGTCAGTCGAAAAAGCGTTGGTTACATACTCGGCAGCAGGGTATGGTTCAATCCCCATTGCTCTCAACTCATTCAGACTGTTGCGTCTGATTATTTCCTGTTCGCTTAATTCTAATACGTTCATTTGTTCGTATATTAACTCATTTTGGTTACAAAAATAGAAAACATTTTGCAAATAATCCCTATTTATAAGGTTCTTTTAGAATAAAAACCCATGGCTTTTTTTCTTAAAAATTGGTCAGGGGCTTTTGCTTGTTGGTCAAATAATTTCTTTACATTTCCTAAAATAGAGTTAAATTTACCTCGACACGTACGTGACGAGGTCTTGACACGTACGTGCTGATGTCTCGTCACGTTCGTGTCGAGATATTGACAGCTACGTGTCGAGGTATTTTGTATAAGCGTTTGTGATATTTAGATAAGGAACCTTGCAAAAATATACAATTGCCCATGTCTTTAAAGTATTTTGATGCTAATTTTTGGTTTCTATGATTAATTTGTTACCTTTGGGCGTTTCTAATGAATGAAAAGCATGAAAGTTATTTTACTACAGACAGATATTCGTTGGGCCGACCCAGCAGCCAATGTGGCTTACATGGATAAACTTATCAGTGCCCACGCACAAGGAACAGACTTGTTTGTTCTTCCGGAGATGTTTTCCACCGGGTTTTGTACTTCGCCGGAAGGCATTGCAGAATCATCTGATAGTGCTACCCTTCAGTGGATGAAGCAAAAAGCTGCCGAACGCAATTGTGCCATTGCCGGAAGTGTTTCAGTCGAGGAAAATGGAAAATTCTATAACCGCTTCTACTTTGTGCATCCTGACGGAAACGTGCAGTGGTACAATAAAAAGCATCTGTTTACGTATGGAGGAGAAGACAAACACTATACGGCCGGACAGGAACGGGTGATTGTGGATTTCCGTGGCGTGCGTTTCCTGCTGGAAGTCTGCTATGACCTGCGTTTCCCGGTATGGTCACGCAACCGGGGCGACTATGATGCGGCGGTTTATGTAGCCAGCTGGCCTTCGCCCAGAGTGGAAGCCTGGAAGGCTTTGTTGCGTGCCCGTGCCATCGAGAACCAGTGCTATGTACTCGGGGTAAACCGGGTAGGGAAGGACCCCTATTGTGAATATAGCGGTGGAACGGCGGGCATTGACCCGTATGGCAAAACACTTTCTGCCTGTGCGGATGGGGAAGAAGGCTTTGCAGAAGTCATGATTGATATGGAGGAACTGCAATCGTTCCGGAAAAAATTCCCAGTATTGAACGATGCCGACTCTTTTACACTGAATTAATTTCTATATTATATGAAAAATAAACGCTTATTGTTGGGCGACCAGGCTATTGCGCTGGGAGCCATTCACGCGGGGATTTCGGGAGTGTATGCTTATCCGGGAACTCCCTCTACTGAAATTACGGAATATATTCAAAACTCTCCGATAGCAAAAGAACGTGGTTTGCACAGCAGCTGGTGCACCAATGAAAAGACAGCCATGGAGGCTGCATTGGGTGTTTCTTATGTAGGAAAACGCGCCTTGGTCTGCATGAAACACGTGGGAATGAACGTGTGTGCCGATGCATTTGTCAATTCTGCCATTACAGGCGTGAACGGAGGTGTAGTGGTACTGGCTGCCGATGACCCGTCCATGCACTCTTCTCAGAATGAGCAGGATTCCCGTTTTTACGGCAAGTTTGCCCTGATTCCGATTCTGGAACCGTCTTCCCAGCAGGAAGCTTACGACATGATGTCGTATGCATACGACCTTTCGGAACAAATGCGTACGCCGGTACTGATGCGCATTACTACCCGCATGGCACACTCTCGTGCGGCAGTCGAAGTGCAGGAGTCTGGAAAGGAAGTGACTTGCACGGGGCGTCCGTCGGTTCCTTCTGATTGGGTACTCTTGCCCGGCAATGCCCGGCGTCGTTATGTGGAAGCCATCGCAACTCAGGAAAAGTTGCGTGATGAGGCTGAACAGTCTGCATTTAATCGGTTGGCTGGTCAGGAAGGTATGGCTGAGAAAGGAATCGTGGCTTGTGGAATTGGCTACAACTATGTGATGGAAACCTATCCGGAGGGATGTCCGTATCCTTTGCTGAAGATTTCACAGTATCCTCTACCGGTGGAAGCTTTGACTCGTTTGGCTGACTCTTGCAAAGAGATTCTGGTAGTGGAAGACGGACAACCTTTTGTTGAGGAACAGTTGAAAGGCATTCTTCCTTCTAAATATGTGGTGAAAGGTCGTTTAAGTGGTGAATTGCCCCGTACGGGAGAACTGACACCAGACAATGTGCGTCAGGCTTTGGGACTTTCTTGTGAACCGGTTTATGCTGCCGCCCAGAATGTAGTTCCCCGTCCTCCTGCCTTGTGTAAGGGATGCGGACACCGTGATGTGTATGATGCTTTGAATAAAGTCGCTGCCGAATATCCGGATGCCAAGATTTTCGGTGACATCGGATGCTATACACTGGGTGCACTTCCTCCGTTTCGTACGTTGAGCAGTTGCGTGGATATGGGAGCTTCCATTACTATGGCGAAAGGGGCGGCAGATGCAGGCTTATTCCCATCTATAGCAGTGATTGGTGACTCTACATTCACTCACTCTGGAATGACCGGCCTGCTGGATGCCGTGAATGACAAGTCCAATATCACGGTGGTTATTTCCGATAACCTGACTACCGCTATGACTGGTGGCCAGGATTCAGCCGGAACCAATAAGTTCGAAGCTATTTGCTTGGGCTTGGGAGTAGAACCGGAACACGTGCGGGTAGTTGTGCCGCTTCCTAAGAACATGGAAGAAATTACCCGTGTCATTCGTGAGGAAATAGAATACAACGGTGTATCTGTCATCATTCCGCGTAGGGAATGTATGCAGACTTTGAACCGGAAACTGAAACAGCAAAAAGCACAGAAACAATGAAAACAGATATTATACTTTCAGGAGTTGGCGGACAGGGAATCTTGTCCATCGCTACGATTATCGGAGAAGCTGCCCTTCATTTAGGGTTGAACTTGAAACAAGCCGAAGTACACGGAATGAGTCAGCGCGGAGGGGATGTGCAGTCTAACCTTCGCTTGTCGGATACCCCGATTGCTTCTGACCTGATTGCCTTGGGAACGGCAGATATGATTATCTCACTGGAGCCGATGGAAGCTTTGCGCTACCTGCCGTATCTGTCAAAAGACGGATGGATTATTACTTCGGCTGCTCCTTTCAAAAACATTCCGAATTATCCGGACGAAGAAAAGCTGATGCAGGAATTGAAGTCACAGCCTCATGTGGTGGTGCTGGATGTGGAAAATCTGGCGAAAGAAAACCACATGCCTAAGTCGGCCAATGTCATTCTGTTAGGGGCTGCCGCTCCTTTCCTGAAAATCCTGGATGCAGAAGTCCTGCGCGAAAGTGTAGGCCGTATTTTTGCGTCAAAAGGCGAAGAAGTGGTGCAGATGAACTATCGTGCCTTCGATATAGGTCATGAATATGTCAAACAGTTGAAATTCTGAGAGCCTATGAGTCGCGTGTTTAGTGAAGAGCTGGTAAATTCCGTAGCGAAGGAAATGAAAGTGGCCGATTTGGCCAATGCAACCATAGGGGATGTGTTGCTGGTAGCTTCCCGTCTGGAAGAACTGACCGGTATTCCTTTTATCCGGATGGATCAGGGGTCTCCTGGTCTTCCGGCCAATAAAATAGGTATTGAGGCAGAGAAAAAAGCTCTCGATAGAGGAGTCGGTTCGCAATATCCGGCAGCTGCCGGAGTGGCAGAACTGAAACAAGCTGCTTCACGTTTCGTGAAAGCCTTTATCGATATTGATATTTCTTCACGGGCATGTCTGCCCACTACCGGTTCTGTGGCAGCTTCTTTCGGTGCTTTTATTGCCTGTACCCAGCGAATCCCGGGAAAGAACAAGGTTTTGTTCATTGATCCGGGTTTCCCGATACAAAAATCTCAGTTGCGCATTTTGGGTATTGAGTGGGAGTTGTTCGACATTCATGATTTCCGTGGTGAGCCGCTGCGTGCCAAACTGGAAAGTTTTCTGTCAAAAGGAGATATTGCCGCTGTGGTATATTCTAATCCAAATAATCCGGCATGGATTTGTCTGGAAGAAAGTGAGTTGAAGATTATCGGAGAATTGGCTACGCAGTACGATGTGATTGTGCTGGAAGACCAGGCTTATTTCTGCATGGACTTCCGTCATGCGTTTGGCCGTCCTTACCAGCCGCCTTTTGTACCTACGGTCGCACGTTATACCGATAATTATATTCTGATGTTGTCGGCATCCAAGATTTTCAGCTATGCCGGACAGCGTATAGCTTTAGCCTGCGTGTCCGATAAATTGTTTGATACGCAGTATCCGGCACTGGCAGCCCGTTATGAAGACTCAGGCGTCTTCGGGCCGACTTTCATCGCTTCTATCATGTATATGATTACCTCCGGTTGCACGGCTACTACCCAGTATGCCATGGCCGAGATGTTGGAGAAATCCATTTCAGGAGAAATCAACTTCGTAGAAGATGTGCGCGAGTATGAACGTCGGGCACGCCGGATGAAGCAGATTTTTACCGACCACGGTTTCTCGATAGTATATGATAAGGATGTCACTCAGCAGGTGGGCGATGGCTTCTTCTTTACCTTGGGATACCCCGGACTGACAGGAGGCGAATTGCTGCGTGAATTGATGATGTATGGCGTGAGCAGTATTTCCTTGTCTACCACCGGAAGCGAACAGCAAGGAGTGAGAGCCTGTACGTCGCGCATGCGTGAAGAACTTTATCCGGTGCTGGAGGAACGTATGAAAGCATTCCAGGCCGACCATCCGCTGAAATAAAGGAATCACAAAACTACTACTGAAATAAAAGAAAAACACAGCTTATGATTTGGAATCCGAACAAAGAATGTATGCCGCGTGAACAGATGCGCGAGCTGCAAGGAAAACGCTTATGCAAACTGGTGCAGTATGTGTACCATAATGTACCTTTCTATCGTCATAAAATGCAGGAAATGGACCTGACTCCAGATGATATCCGGAGCATAGACGATATTACCAAACTGCCTTTTACTACCAAACAGGATTTACGTGACAATTATCCTTACGGATTGATGGCGGCTCCTCCTTCAGAGGTGGTGCGTGTACATGCTTCTTCCGGTACAACGGGTAATCCGACGATTGTGGGCTATACACGTCGCGACTTGTCCATCTGGTCGGAAGTGATGTCACGCTGTCTGTCGGCATACGGAGTGACCCGTGACGATACTTTCTCCGTAAGCTATGGCTATGGATTGTTTACCGGAGGATTGGGCGCACATTATGGAGTAGAGAACTTAGGAGCTACCGTAATTCCGGCTTCTACAGGAAATACGGAAAAGCATGTACGTTTGATTCGCGATTTGCACATCACGGGTATTGCCTGCACCCCTTCGTATGCCTTGTATCTGGCAGAGGTGGTAGAAAAGATGGGTATCCGTAAAGAGGAATTAGGACTGCGCATTGGTGCGTTTGGAGCAGAACCCTGGACGGAAAACATGCGTCAGGAAATACAGAACCGTTTGGGTTTGAAGGGATACAATATTTATGGGCTAAGTGAGATTATGGGTCCGGGTGTATCTTACGAGTGTCAGGAACAGTTTGGCTCTCACATCAACGAAGACCATTTCTATCCGGAAATTATCGATCCGGTTACGCTTGAGACTCTTCCCTACGGTACACAGGGAGAACTGGTGTTTACCACATTGACCAAAGAGGGTATGCCGTTGTTGCGTTACCGTACGAAGGACCTGACTTCACTGATTGCCGATGCGTGTCCGTGCGGCCGTACCAGCGTGCGTATGACGCCGATTATGGGCCGAAGCGATGATATGCTGATTATCCGTGGTATCAATGTCTTCCCGTCGCAGGTAGAAAGTGTTATCTTGGGCATGAAGGAATTCGAACCGCAATATATGCTGGTGGTAGACCGCAAGAATAACCTGGATACTCTGGAAGTGCAGGTAGAAGTGCGTCGTGACTTTTTCAGTGACGACATCGGTTCCATGTTGAAGTTGAAGAAAACACTGTCCGACCGCTTGAAGAGTGTATTGTCCATCAGTGCCGACGTGAAACTGGTAGAACCGAACAGTATTACCCGTAGCGAAGGGAAGTCCAAGCGTGTGATAGATAAACGAGTATTGGTATAACTAAAGCAAAAAACTATGATAATTAAGCAATTGTCTGTTTTCTTGGAAAACAAGACCGGAAGAATCAATGATGTAGTGCATACTTTGGGAACAAACGGCATTAATATGCATGCTTTCAGTATGGCTGAAACAGCCGATTTCGGTATTCTGCGACTGATTGTGTCCGATGTGGACAAGGCAGTGGAAGTATTGCGTGAAAAGAACTTTGCCGTGATGTCGACCGATGTGGTTTGTCTTTCGTGTGCCAATGTGCCCGGCTCGTTGGCAGTGGTATTGGAATACCTGGCCGAAGAGCAGATTTTCATTGAGTATATGTATGCTTTTGCACAGGCCGATCAGGCTCATGTGGTTATCAAGCCGAATGACATGTCGCAATGTCTGAAAGTGCTTGAGGCACATCATTGTCATGTATTGGCAAAAGACGAATTGTAGTCCACTTATACATAATAAGAAAGGCCGTTTCATCTGGATGGTGAGACGGCTTTTTTGTGCCTTTAAAGTAGCTGTGTGAAGAAAGAATCCTTTTGGTTTCATTGGGTATTTTTTGTAATTGTTGTTGATTTTGCCTAAACCTTATTGTGACAAAGGGTGTTTATCTACTTTGCAAGCGTTTTTATATAACCAATATAGATTCTCTAATAAAGCGTTATGAGTATTGAAACATTGAATTTACGAAAAAATGTGTGGTGGATGTGTATGATGGTATGGGTTTTCCTGTTTTCATCTTGTACAGTGGAGGATGACCTTACTCCATCGGGTGATGAGTATTTGTCTTTGACTTTTACAAAAACACTTTCTCGTGCTGATTTGTCGCAAGAGGGTGCCGGAAGTTTCAGTGAAGGAGACTGTATTGGGCTTTATGTAGCATGTGAAGGAAACATCTCTTATCGGGAACTAACCTTGACGGGAGGTGAGTGGTATCCTCGTTTGAAGCGTTCTGAATTTGGAAAAGGACGTTTGACTTTATCGGCGCATTATCCCGTTTTACCGGAATCTTCAAGAATATCTCCTGAATCTTCTTCATTTTCGGTGGCTTCCGTACAGTCGGGAACTGGAAAGGATGCTTCCGATTTACTGTTTGCTCAAACCGTATTGGAAGAAGGAAATTATCAATCAACATTGACGTTTAACCATGTTTTACACCGTTTGAAAATACAACTTCAAAATGATGTGGAAGATGTGGAGGTCTTTGTGCGCAGTAAGGTAGATGGGAAGGTGAATCTGCTGACGGGAGAAACTTCTTTACGTACTGACGAATATCAGTGGATTACTCCACAGAAAAATACGGATGGAAGTTTGGAAGCTGTTATATATCCGCAGGAGGCAGCTCCTTATCGGGAAGGAGATGGTTTGTTGAAAATCATTTCCCAAGGTAAGGAATCTTTTTTTTAAAGCTCCTGAGATTGTGTCAGGTGGAACCGTGTTGTCTGACTTTGAGGCTGGAAAACAAGTGACCATTCGTTTGTCACTTAAGGAAAGTGATGCTCGGTGGGCGAATAAAAAAGTCTGGGTCCATGGAATTACTGCCCCCGATGATAAAGAATGGAAATCGCTATCTTCTTTGTATTCCTCTACCGCCTTGGTGTGGAAGAAAGAGTACGGCTGGTACGATTGTAACAAGCTAAATCCTACTGCGAGGCCGAATGGAGTGCCTGATGGGTATATGTGTTGGGCTGCTACAGCTTCAAATATGTTGCAATGGTGGATTGACCAGAACAAACGTTATATCGACATGTATGGGGATAAATATACAGGACCGGATTATACATATCCATCTGGTAATAAACAGGAAAGTAATATTTTTCAGTGCTTTTTAGATGCTTTTCCCAATAAGGCTGGAAAAGGAGATGAAGGTGCTAATTGGTTCATACATGGAATAGCTCCTTCATCTCCTCATAATAAGCCCTTAAATCCTGCTGGATATTTTAAGGATGTTTTTCCGGAAGGGGTGCGTTTGGGAACCAATGTAGGAGGGCTTGGTAAGGAACGTTTCAATGAAGTGATAAAAGATGCCTTGAGTACCAAGAAAGCCATAGGACTTTCTGTAGGTCTCATAACAGAGGGGCATGTGATAACCATGTGGGGAGCGGAGTTTGATGAAAACGGTGATGTGTCTCATATTTATGTAGCGGATAATAATGACCGGGATACTTATGAATTTTATAAAGGAGTAGGATGTTTCAGGTATCCGATTAGTTATGAAATAAATCCTGAAGGGTCCACCTATACTTGCTATAAGGAAGGATATATTCCTTACGATAGACCTATTGTAATCAATCGCTTAGTATTTCTTGATTTAGGTGAGAGATACTGGAAGCAATATTTAGGTATTGAATAAATCATGCCTCTTGCTATGACATGAAAATACCCCGAATCTGACAGCTTGATTAGCTTACGGATTCGGGGTATTTTGCTTTTATTCTAGTTTATCAGAATAAGCTCCATGAAACGGTCAGACCTGCCATGACGATGGCTACCATGCTCATCAGCTTAATCAGGATGTTCAGGCTGGGGCCGGAGGTGTCTTTGAACGGGTCACCTACCGTATCGCCTACGACTGTGGCCCGGTGTACTTCACTGCCTTTCCCGCCAAAGTTTCCTTCTTCCACGTATTTCTTGGCATTGTCCCAGGCACCTCCGGAATTGGCCATGAAAATCGCTAAAATGAAACCTGAGGAAAGTCCTCCTATCAGCAGACCAATGACACCCGGCACACCAAACAGCAGACCTGTCACAATGGGGGCGATGATAGCCAGCAGCGACGGAAATACCATTTCTTTCTGTGCGCCAAGGGTGGAAATCTGTACACAGCGTGCGTAGTCAGGTTCAGTCTTTCCTTCCAGAATACCTTTGATTTCACGGAACTGCCGGCGTACTTCCTCTACCATGTGGGCAGCTGCTCTTCCTACTGCATTCATGGTCAGTCCGCAGAACAGGAAAGCCATCATGCTACCGATGAACATTCCCGAAAGTACCTTGGGATTCATAAGCGTGACATCGTAGAACATCATGAAGTCCGTGAATCCGGCTTCGTGAATTATTACTTCCAGTCCGTTGGGAAGTTCCAGTACGGTGGTACCGATACGTTCCAGTCCGATGCGTATTTCTTCAATGTAAGAAGCCAGTAGTGCCAGTCCGGTCAGGGCAGCAGAGCCGATGGCGAAACCTTTACCCGTAGCGGCTGTAGTGTTGCCCAGTGAATCCAGTGCATCCGTGCGTTTGCGGACTTCTGCTCCCAAACCACTCATTTCCGCATTACCGCCGGCATTGTCGGCAATCGGCCCGTAGGCATCCGTGGCTAATGTGATGCCCAAAGTGGACAGCATACCTACGGCAGCGATACCGATGCCATAAAGTCCCATGCTGATGTTGGTAAAATCGAAACCGGAAGCCAGCCAGTAGGACAGGATGATGCCGGCTACAACTGCAATGACCGGAATCGTAGTCGATACCATTCCTAATCCGATGCCCGAAATGATGACGGTAGCAGGACCAGTCTTTCCGCTTTCCGCCAGTTTTTGAGTAGGCTTGTAGGATTGGGAAGTGTAGAATTCAGTAGACTGTCCGATGACGATACCCACAATCAGTCCGATGACTACAGCCAGTGAAATATACAGCCAGTTATCAATTTGCAGTACCCAAAGAATGCTAAAGGTAGCGATGACAATCAATCCCGCACTGAGGTTGGTGCCTGTAGACAAAGCTTTGAGCAATTCCCTCATGCCTGCATTTTCTTTGGTGCGAACAGCAAAAATACCGATGATGGACAAGATGATACCTACGGCTGCAATCAGCATCGGGGCGATGACGGCTTTAAACTGCATGGCGGTATCTCCCGTGCCGATATAGGCAGCAGCTCCCAGGGCAGCGGTAGCCAGAATCGAACCGCAGTAGGATTCGTAGAGGTCGGCTCCCATTCCGGCCACATCACCTACGTTATCGCCTACATTGTCGGCAATCGTAGCCGGGTTACGTGGGTCGTCTTCCGGAATGCCCGCTTCTACTTTCCCCACCAGGTCAGCTCCCACATCGGCCGCCTTGGTATAAATTCCTCCTCCTACACGGGCAAACAAAGCCTGGGTGGAAGCTCCCATTCCAAAAGTCAGCATCGTGGTGGTAATGACGCATAACTTGGCGGTAGGATTCAGTGCATCTTCCGGAATGCAGAAATCCAACAGCAGGTACCAGAAAGAAATATCAAACAATCCCAGTCCTACGACCACAAGTCCCATAACCGCTCCACTGCGAAATGCCACTTTCAATCCTTTGTTCAGTGAGTTGCGTGCGGCATTTGCCGTACGTGCGGAGGCATACGTAGCGGTTTTCATACCTAAATACCCCGACAGACCGGAGAAGAAACCTCCTGTGAGGAATGCCACGGGTACCCAATGGTTTTGCAAGTTGAATCCATAGGCCATGATGGCGAACAAGGCAGCCAGTCCGATAAATATAAGGGTAACTATTTTATATTGCTGTTTCAGGTAAGACATGGCTCCTTTCCGGACATACGATGCTATGCGTGCCATGGTAGGTGTACCTTCACTTTCCTGCTTCATTTGCCGGTAGAAGTATCCGGCAAGTGCCAATGCCAGCAGCGATGCCGCCGGGACCAGCCAGAATAGATATGTTTCCATAATACAGTTGAATAAGAGTTTCTCCAAACTTACAAAAAATCCCGAAGAAAACGAATAAAATGCCTGAGATTCTACTGGCAGAAAAGGCAGATAATTTGGCTTTTATGTGAAGGCTCTGCTTTTTTCTAAATTCGGTGAGTTTATTCGGAAACTTATCAGGTTTTTTATGTTTCCCGTCGCGGAACCGTATGTTTTCCGTTCGGGAATCCTACGTTTCTGCGAGAAACATAGGGTTGCGGTAGGAAAACGTAGAAAACGAACAAGGGAAATAGCAAGAATATGCAGGGAATTTTCAATTTAAAGATAATGACGTGTCAAAAGCTTTCCGGAATGCGGTAAAACCAGCCCTGTTATAAAGAAATGAGGTTTTGTGGCAGATTGTTGTTTTTTTTATTTGATATAAGTGTGATATTGTGAGATATTTTCAATATATTTGCGCACGAAGTTATAAAAGATTGTTCAGATGATTTACGACATGGAAATGCAGAAGACGTTCTATGCGTCGTATGCAGAAAAAGTAGAAAAGGCCCGTAAGAAACTGGGGCGTGCCATGACTTTGGCTGAAAAAATATTGTATGCACATTTATACGACGAAAACACGGTGGCAGCTTTCCGTCGGGGGGGAAGAGTATGTTAACTTCCGTCCGGACCGCGTAGCCATGCAGGGATGCGACGGCCCAGATGGCGCTGTTGCAGTTTATGAATGCGGGAAAATCCGTTTCAGCTGTTCCTGCTACCGTACATTGTGACCATTTGATTCAAGCATATAAAGGAGTGGAAGAGGATTTGCCTTCTGCTTGCACTACTAATAAAAGAGGTATACGATTTTTCTGAGAAGTGTGGCTTCGATACGGCATCGGTTTCTGGAAACCGGGAGCAGGTATCATTCATCAGGTCGTACTTGAGAACTATGCGTTTCCGGGTGGCATGATGGTGGGAACCGACTCACACACACCGAATGCCGGTGGATTGGGCATGATTGCCATTGGCGTGGGCGGTGCCGACGCAGTGGACGTAATGACCGGCATGGAGTGGGAATTGAAGATGCCGAAACTGATTGGGGGTGAAGCTGACCGGTGCGTTGAACGGATGGCTTCGCCAAAAGATGTGATTTTGAAACTGGCAGGTATTCTCACCGTGAAGGGAGGAACGAATGCCATTATTGAATATTTCGGAGAGGGAACCCGCTCGTTGTCTGCTACCGGCAAGGCTACTATCTGTAACATGGGAGCTGAGGTGGGAGCTACGACTTCTGTTTTCCCTTACGATGAGGAGATGAAGCGCTACCTCTGTGCTACCGGACGTGAGGATATTGCCGAACTGGCTGAGGCTAATGCGGCCGATTTGCGGGCAGATGCGGAAGTGGCACAGCAGCCGGAGAAATATTACGACCGTTTGATTGAGATCGACCTTTCTGCACTGGAACCGTATGTGAACGGACCGTTTACGCCCGATGCAGCTTGTCCGGTATCGGAATTTGCTGCCCGTGTGAAAAAGGAAGGGTTCCCGCAGAAGATGGAAGTGGGATTGATTGGTTCTTGTACCAACTCTTCTTATCAGGATTTGAGTCGTGCAGCTTCGGTAGCCCGTCAGGTAAAGGCAAAAGGTTTGAAGATGCAGGCTTCGCTGATTATCAATCCGGGTTCGGAACAGGTATATTGCACGGCTCAGCGCGACGGTATGATTGAGGATTTAAAGAGTATCGGCGGTGTGGTGATGACCAATGCCTGCGGTCCTTGTATCGGACAGTGGAAGCGTGTGACCGACGATCCGCTTCGGGCCAATTCTATCGTGACTTCGTTCAACCGTAACTTTGCCAAGCGTGCCGATGGCAATCCGAACACGCATGCGTTCATTGCTTCCCCGGAAATGGCTGTGGCGTTTGCCATTGCAGGCGACTTGTGCTTTAATCCGCTGACGGATACCCTGAAGAATGAGAAGGGAGAAGAGGTCAGACTTGATCCGCCGACAGGGGAAACACTGCCGCTGAAAGGATTTACGGTAGATGACAATGGCTATGTGGCTCCTTCGGCCGACGGAGGAAAGGTGGAGGTGACCATTCAGCCGGACTCACAGCGCTTGCAGAAGTTGGAACCGTTTGCTGCATGGAATGGAGAAGACTTCATGGAACTTCCGCTGCTGATTAAGACGCAGGGAAAATGTACTACCGACCACATCTCTATGGCCGGACCGTGGTTGCGCTTCCGCGGACACCTGGAAAATATTTCCGATAATATGTTGATGGGGGCTGTCAATGCATTCAACGGTAAGACTAACTGCGTATGGAATCAGTTGACAGGCGAGTATGAAGCCGTTTCAGCAGTGGCCAAGCAGTACAAGGCAAAGGGCATGGGCTCTATCGTAGTGGCAGAAGAAAATTACGGAGAGGGTTCCAGCCGCGAACATGCTGCCATGGAACCGCGTTTCCTGAACGTACGGGTAATCCTGGCCAAGAGCTTTGCCCGTATTCATGAAACAAACTTGAAGAAACAGGGTATGCTGGCATTGACTTTTGCCGACAAGAACGATTACGACAAGGTACGTGAGCACGACCGGATTTCTATCTTGGGGTTGCAACGCTTTGCTCCGGGTAAACCGTTACATGCCGTATTGACGCACGAAGACGGCACGACAGAAACATTCGAAGTGCTTCATACCTATAATGAAATGCAAATTAACTGGTTTAAGGCCGGTTCAGCCTTGAACACCTTTAAAAAATGAGAGAAATGAGCAATAAGATGTATATGCAGGACGGGAAACTGGTGGTTTCCGATCACGTAGTGATTCCTTTTATCGAAGGGGATGGAGTAGGAGCAGAAATCACTCCGGTTTGTCAGAAAATTGTCAATACAGCAGTAGAGCTGGCTTACGTAGGCAAGCGCCGTATTGAATGGAAAGAGGTGCTGGCCGGCGGAAAGGCTTTTGAGCAGACTGGTGAATGGTTGCCGGAGGCTACGCTGGAAGCATTTAAGGAATATCTGGTAGGTATTAAAGGTCCGTTGACCACTCCGGTGGGCGGTGGTATCCGTTCGCTGAACGTGGCATTGCGTCAGACACTCGATTTATATGTCTGCCTGCGTCCGGTACGCTGGTTCAAAGGAGTCGTTTCTCCGGTGAAAGAGCCGCACAAGGTGAACATGCACATTTTCCGCGAAAATACGGAAGACATTTATGCGGGTATCGAATGGGAACAAGGTACACCGGAAGCACAGAAATTCTATGCTTTCCTTCGTGATGAGATGGGCGTGACCAAGGTACGTTTCCCGGAAACCTCTTCATTTGGTGTGAAACCCGTGTCAAAGGAAGGTACCCAGCGACTGGTGCGTGCAGCCATTGAATACGCGTTGCAACACGGCTTGCCGTCAGTAACACTGGTGCACAAGGGAAATATCATGAAGTTTACGGAAGGAGGTTTCAAGCGCTGGGGATACGAAGTGGCTGAAACTGAGTTCAAGGACCAGACTTTCACCATGAACGAATATGACCGCTTGAAGAAAGAGTTGGGTGAAGAGTCTGCCAAGGCTGCCGTAGCTAAAGCCATCAACGATGGAAAAGTGGTGGTGAAGGATTGCATTGCAGATGCTTTCCTGCAAAATACCCTGCTCATTCCGGAAGAATATTCGGTCATTGCTACGCTGAACCTGAACGGTGATTATGTGTCCGACCAGCTGGCTGCCATGGTGGGCGGTATCGGTATCGCACCAGGAGCCAATATCAATTACAAGAGCGGACATGCCATCTTTGAAGCTACTCACGGCACGGCACCGAACATTGCCGGAAAGAATGTGGTGAATCCGTGTTCCTTGCTGCTCTCTTCTGTCATGATGCTGGAGTACATGGGCTGGAAAGAAGCTGCCGAACTGATTGTGAATGCCTTGGAGAAAGCTTTCTCGAAAGGGGAGGCTACTCATGATTTGGCGCGTTTCATGCCGAATGGCCACGCGTTGGGCACGAATGAATTTGGACAGGAAATCATTTCTTTGCTGTAATAGTCGGAGGATTTTCTTGTCGGAGTGTTTTTAATGGATAAAAAGAGAAGTTTATGAAGAAAGAATATATAGTTTACAAACTTTCCGAGTGTGCCAAGCAGGCATGCCGCATCGACAATGAACTGTTCACGAAATACAATGTAAAGCGAGGTCTGCGTAACGAAGATGGGACGGGTGTGCTCGTGGGACTGACAAAGATTGGTAATGTGGTAGGTTATGAACGCACAGACCAGGGATTGAAGGCTATTCCGGGTAAGTTATTCTATCGCGGATACGATTTGGATGACATTGCTCATGCCTTGCTGCGTGAAAAGCGTTTCGGTTTTGAGGAAGTGGCTTACCTGTTGTTGTCGGGTGAACTTCCGGACAACGAACAACTGGCTTCGTTCAAGGAGCTCATCAATGACAATATGCCGCTGGACAAGAAGACGACTATGAACATTATCGACTTGGAAGGGCAGAATATCATGAACATCCTGGCACGTAGCGTGCTCGAAATGTACACGTTCGACCCGAATCCGGATGATATTTCACGCGACAACCTGATGCGTCAGTCCATCGAACTGATTTCAAAGTTCCCGACCATCATTGCGTATGCGTACAGCATCTACCGTCATAGTATACACGGACGTTCGTTGCACATTCGTCATCCGCACGAGAATCTGTCGCTGGCCGAAAACTTCCTTTATATGATTAAGAAAGAATACACTCCGCTGGAAGCGCGTATGCTCGACTTGCTGCTGGTGCTTCAGGCAGAGCATGGAGGTGGTAACAACTCTACATTTACCGTACGTGTCACCAGTTCTACTCGTACGGATACTTATTCCAGCATTGCAGCCGGAATCGGTTCGTTGAAAGGTCCTCTGCACGGAGGTGCCAACATTCAGGTGGTCAAGATGTTCCATCACTTGAAAGAGGTGATTTCTGACTGGACGAATGTAGACGAAATCGATACTTATCTGACCCGCATGCTGAACAAGGAAGCCTACGATGGCAGTGGACTGATTTACGGTATCGGTCATGCGGTGTACACTATTTCTGATCCGCGTGCCGTATTGCTGAAAGAATTGGCTGGTGAACTGGTGGCAGAAAAGGGATGTGAGAAAGAATTTGCTTTTCTTGAACTGCTGGAACAGCGTGCTATCGAATGCTTCAAGAAAGTGAAAGGAACCAAGAAGCAGGTTTGCTCGAATGTGGATTTCTATTCAGGCTTTATTTATGAGCTGATGGGCTTGCCGCATGAAATCTATACGCCGCTGTTTGCCATGGCCCGTATTGTGGGATGGACGGCACACCGTATTGAGGAACTGAACTTCGAAGGTCGTCGCATTATCCGTCCGGCATATAAGAATGTATTAGAGGAAGTGGACTACAAACCGATAGAAGAACGATAAAAGTTCAAGTGATTTTATATGAAGAAGGCGACAGGAACCTGATAAGAGGTATCTGCCGCCTTTTTCTTTGCGGTGGGAAAATCACGATTTCCCGTATAGTTTGTTGATAAGGTCGTTTCGACCGATTTTCCGCAACTCGTTGATAATGGCCTTCCGTTCCTCTGGTTTATACCAGAAGAAGAACATGCGTTGAGCCAGTTTTTCACGAGGAGTCTTGGCCGAGAATACCGGTTCCAGTGTGTAGGGATGTAGGCCTGTGTACCATGCTTCCGTAGAGACGGTCATGGGGGTAGGCGTAAAGTCCTGTACCTGCTCCAGATGGAAGTCCAGTTTCTTGGTGATGACCGCCAGTTCGGCCATGTCTTCTTCCGTACAGCCAGGATGACTGCTGATGAAGTAGGGGATAATCTGTTGCCTTAATCCCGCTTCCTTGTTGATTTTGTCAAAGATGCGCTTGAACTCGTAGAACTGCTCGAACGGAGGTTTGCGCATCAAGTATAGCACTTTGTCGCTGGTATGTTCCGGAGCCACTTTCAGTCGTCCGCTTACGTGGCGTGTAATCAGTTCGCGAGTATATTCCTTGGTACTTTGATTAGTCTTTGCGTCTTTACTTTGGTGTAGAAGCAGGTCGTAACGCACTCCACTGCCGATAAAGCTTTTCTTGATTCCCGGCAAGCTGTCTACCGCATGGTATATCTCTAATAACGGCTGGTGGTCGGTATTCAGGTTCGGGCAGACTTTCGGGTGAATGCACGACGGACGTTTGCAGCGACGGCAAAGAGCCGTATCTTTTCCACCCATTTGGTACATGTTGGCCGAGGGACCTCCCAAATCACTCAGATACCCTTTGAAGTCGGGCATTTCAGCGATGGCTTTCACTTCCTTGAGAATACTTTCCTTGCTTCGGCTGACAATGAACTTTCCCTGATGAGCCGAGATGGTACAGAAAGCACATCCGCCAAAGCATCCCCGGTGGATGTTGACAGAGAACTTGATCATTTCATAAGCCGGAATCCGCTTATTTTGTATTTAGGATGCGGAAGACGGGTGTAAGGCAGGTCGAACGACATGTCCAGCTCTCCTTGCGTCATGGGAGGATAAGGCGGATTGGTTACCACCGTCTGCTTTCCTACCTGCTGAAGGATGCGGGCAGCCGCATAGCGGTTGGATTCTTCCTCAATATGCCGGAAGTTCTGTGCCTGTTTTTCTTGTCCTTCAGGCATTCTTCATGCGAATAGAGTGTCAGGTCGCCTTGCCCGTTCGGGTTTTCCGGCAGAGCGGTTACCTCTTTCTGTGAAATCAGGTAGGCTGTTTGTGGAATGTCGTGCGGCAAGTCTCCAGCATGAACTTCTCCTTCTACTTCAAGCAAGCGCTCGCTCAGTTCCGTAATGGGTTTTTCTCCCATTCCGTAAATAAGCAGGTCGGCTCCTGATTCTACCAAGATGGACGGACGTAATTTCTCTTCCCAATAGTCATAGTGCGTCAGGCGTCGAAGAGAGGCTTCGATACCGCCTAAAACCACTGGTACGTCAGGGTACAGTTTTTTCAGAATCTGCGTATAGACAATGCTGGGATATTCCGGGCGCATGTCATGGCGTCCGTCGGGCGTATAGGCATCTTCGCTTCTCAGCCGTCGGTTGGCCGTGTATTTGTTGACCATGCTGTCCATGCATCCGGCAGATACGCCGAAGAACAATCTTGGTCTTCCCAGTTTCTTGAAGTCGCGCAGGTCATCGCGCCAGTTGGGCTGGGGGATGATGGCCACTTTCAGTCCTTTGGCTTCGAGCATTCGTCCGATGACGGCAGCACCGAAAGAAGGATGGTCCACATACGCATCTCCACTGAAGATGATGACGTCAAGTTCGTTCCATCCCCTCAGTTCAGCCTCTTTCTTGGTAGTAGGCAACCAGTCGGTCAGCTTGTATTCTTTCAAGGCGTTTCTTTAATTGTGGTTTTCTTCAGTTTCTTCTTGTTCCTCTTTCTCTTCTTTTTCTCTTTCCCATTTAATATAAAGAAGGATGAGCTGGTGTAAGCCGAACGCTTTCATGTTGTTGTGATAAATCACGTCAATACACAGGTCGAGCAAGTCCTTGCTGTTTTCTTCCATGGACGCAATGAGCGAACGAATGTTCAGTTTCAGTTTGTCGAGCACGGTTTCGTCCACAATTCCGTTGCTGTCAATAAGCTGTTGGAAGAGCGAATATTTTTCAATGGTTTCCAGATGCTTTTCAGAAATTTCCATGCTGCGTGTGCCGGAAGCGTTGGTCTGTATGGTATACATAATATGATAATTTTAAAGTTTATGTAACAAAGGTATTTTTTTCTAGATACGATGGCTCGTTTTCTCTCTTTTCTTTAGGGATTTTTGTGTATTTTCGGCTGGTGGAAACGCGGTGCCTGCCTTATCTTTGCCTAGCAGATACGTTTCAGACAATATACCTACAAATGGTGATTGCGGGTGTGGAAAGGATTCTCTTATTTTGCAGTGTGAATTTATGAATACGATATTTATGTGTAACAATACTACGCGAATGTATAAACCCACCGACAAGATGGGCGACTTGATTTGTGAGAATTATGCTCTTCTGCAGGTGATGAGCCGTTTTGGCATTTCATTAGGGTTTGGTGACAAGTCCGTGCAGGAAGTGTGCGACATGAATCAGGTGGATTGCAATACATTCCTGATAGTGGTCAATTTCCTGGGCGAGGAGAGCAATCATATTCACGACCATTTGCAGGGACTTTCCATTCCTGCACTGGTAGAATACCTTAAAAAGGCTCATTCCTATTTTCTGGATTTCCAGTTGCCTACCATCCGGCGGAAACTGATAGAGGCAATCGATTGTTCATCGGAGAATGAAGTCGCTTTTTTGATTGTGAAGTTTTTCGATGCGTACGTGCACGAGGTACGCAAGCACATGGAATATGAGAATGAAAAGGTATTTACTTATGTGGAACATTTGCTGAAGGGAGAACGGCTGAAAGATTACAGCATCGGAGTTTTCGCCCGTCACCATGACCAGATTAATGCCAAGCTGACCGAGCTGAAAAATATCATTATCAAATATTATCCGTCGGGCGGGGACAACCAGCTGCTGAATGCTACCTTGTTCGACATATTTAGTTGTGAGGAGGATTTGGCTTCGCACAACCGGGTGGAAGATTTTATCTTCGTGCCCGCAATCATGGAGTTGGAAAAGGAGATAAAATGAAACCGCAGGAAACAATATACATTGCTGTGGCAGATACGTCGATGATTATTCGCAGCGGACTCGTGTCTGTGTTGAGGCGTCTGCCTGATTTGCCGGTACAGGTAATCGAGGTCTCTTCAGAAGAGGGCCTGAAGCATTGTATGGAGGCACATACTCCACAAATTCTGATTATAAACCCTCAATTTGGAGGATGGTTTGATGTGGCCGCTTTCAAGCAGGAATATCCGGAAGCTGCCATGAAATTCGTATCGCTGATTTACACGATGGTGGACGCCAACCAGTTGAAAGGCTACGATGATTCGGTCAATTTATTTGAGACGTGGATTCTTTGTCGCATAAGGTGTCGATGCTGATGAACGTGCCGGATGAGGAAGAAAGCGACCAGGACTCATTGAGCCAGCGGGAAAAAGAAATCGTAGGTTGTGTGGTGCGAGGAATGACCAATAAGGAAATTGCCGAAAAACTCTATATCTCCGTGCATACGGTCATTACGCACCGCCGGAACATTACGCGAAAATTACAGATTCACTCGGCCGCCGGACTGACTATTTATGCCATCGTAAATAAGTTGGTAGAGTTGAGTGAAGTGAAAATGAATCTTTAGAAAGGTTGTTATTTGGATTAATTCTAAAATACCTACATTTAGGTATTGCGGGTACAGCCTTTAACACCTATCTTTGCAGTGTTAGTCATATAGAAATTACGTAAACCACAAAAGTAAAAGAAGTTAGTTATTAGTTGGGTGCGCCCTGCGAAGTGATTCGCGGGGCGCACGCATTTTTTACATTTTGTTATGGTGGTTAAATCGTTTTCAAAATCTGAAATAAAGTTTTCATTTCCCGAGAAAACCTCTTACTTTTGCTCGAAAGAAGACGAATAACAGATTTTAAGTATATGAAAGTAGGATTATTTATTCCCTGTTATATCAATGCCGTTTATCCGCAGGTGGGAGTGGCTTCTTTTAAGTTGCTGAAAAGCCTGGGGGTGGATGTAGATTATCCACTGGACCAGACTTGTTGCGGACAACCGATGGCGAATGCAGGATTTGAAGAAGAGTCAGTAGAGTTGGCCAAACGTTTTGACCGTCTTTTTGAACAGTATGATTACATTGTAGGCCCGTCGGCCAGCTGTGTGGTATTTGTGCGTGATCATTATGGACAGTTATTAGCCAAGGAACCTCATCGTTGTGCCAGTGAGGGCAAAATTTATGACATCTGCGAATTTATTCATGACGTGGTGAAACCCACTTCCTTGCAGGCTTCTTTCCCTCACAAGGTCAGTATCCAGAACAGTTGTCATGGAGTGCGCCTGATGCACCTTTCTTCACCGAGCGAACTGAATATTCCGTATTATAATAAGCTTCGTGATTTGCTTTCCTTGGTGAAAGACATTGAAGTGGTAGAGCCGGAAAGACCGGATGAGTGTTGTGGATTTGGAGGTATGTTTGCGGTAGAAGAACACGCTGTTTCCGGACAGATGGGACGTGACAAGGTGAAACGTCATATAGATACGGGTGCAGAATATATCGTAGGTGCCGATGGCTCCTGTCTGATGCATCAGAACGGGATAATCGCCAGAGAGAAGTTGCCTATCAAGACCATTCATATTGTAGAAGTTTTAGCTGCAGGACTATGAGTACGAAACATTCAAAAGCCGCCGAAAAGTTTCAGGAAAATAAGGAACTGGCGGGATGGCATGACCAGACCTTGTGGATGATGCGTGCCAAACGAGATAAGATTAGCCGGGAGGTACCGGAATGGGAACAGTTGCGCGACATGGCTTCTGCCATCAAGATGTACAGCAACAGTCACCTGGATTTGCTTTTGCAGGAGTTTGAAAAGAACGCACAGGCAAACGGAGCCCATGTGTATTGGGCAAAAGATGCCGATGAGTATTGTTCTATAATCTATAATATTCTGCACGGACACAATGTACATCGCTTTATCAAGAGTAAATCGATGCTGGCCGAAGAATGCGGACTGAATGAATATCTGATTCAGAAAGGGATTGATGTGGTAGAAAGTGATTTAGGAGAAAGAATTCTTCAGCTGATGCATAAGAAACCCAGCCATATCGTGGTGCCGGCCATCCATATCAAGAAAGAGGAAATTGGTGAACTGTTTGTGAAAGAGATGGGCACGGAGCCGGGCAACAATGACCAGACTTATTTGACACATGCGGCACGTAAGAATCTGCGTCATAAGTTTATTGAAGCGGAAGCCGCTATGACAGGAGCTAATTTTGCCGTGGCTTCTACGGGTGAGTTTGTGGTGTGTACCAATGAAGGTAATGCGGATATGGGTACCTCACAACCTAAATTGCAGATTGCAGCTTTCGGGCTAGAAAAAATTGTGCCCGACCGTGAGGCATTGGGCGTATTTACCCGCTTGCTGGCACGTTCTGGTACCGGACAACCCATCACGACCTATACTTCGCATTATCGCAAACCCCGCAAAGGAGGTGAACTGCACATCATTATCGTAGATAACGGGCGTAGTAATATTCTGGCAGATCAGGAGCATGTAAAGACATTGAACTGCCTGCGTTGCGGAGCTTGCATGAATACGTGTCCGGTGTACCGTCGTTCCGGTGGATATTCTTATACCTATTTTATTCCGGGCCCGATTGGCATTAACCTGGGAATGCTGAAAGCACCTTTGCACTATTATGATAATGTGTCGGCCTGCTCTTTGTGTTATTCTTGCCAGAATGTGTGTCCGGCGAAAGTAGATTTGGCAGACCAGATTTATCGTTGGCGACAGAAACTGGATGGCTTGGGAGTAGCCAGCTCGTCCAAGCGTCTCATGTCGGGCGGTATGAAGGTGCTGATGGAACATCCGTCTTTATTTAATTTGGCTTTGGCACGGGCATCGTGGGTGAATTCTTTCCCTCGTTCACTGGTGTACAATGGATTGAATGACTGGGGAAAAGAACACGAAATGCCACAGTTTGCCAAGGAAAGTTTTAATGAAATGTGGAAAAAGGGTAAAGTAAAATAGGGAAGCTATGAGTAGTAGAGAAGATATATTGCAGAACATACGTCGTAATACGCGAGTACGTTATGAAAAGCCGGACTTGTCTGCATTGGAACAAGGAGCAATTACGTACGCTGATCAGGTAGCGCAATTCTGTAAGGTTGTGGCAGAAGTCGGCGGACGTGTGGTGACGGTCAATGAGGGAGAAGATGTCAATGCATTGGTCCGTAAATTGTATCCGGATGCCAAACGCATTGCTTCCAATCTGAAGAATATTACCTGTGCCACTTTTCATCCTGACGATGTGGAGGCTTCTGCTGATTTGGATGGCACAGACCTGGCTGTAGTAGACGGACGCATCGGAGTGTGTGAAAACGGTGCTGTCTGGGTGCAGCAGGATGTGGAACAGCGTGCGGTGTACTTTATTTCTGAGGCCTTGATACTTCTGCTCGACCGGAAAAATCTGGTAAACAACATGCACGAGGCCTATCAGAAAATAGATACAGGAGAGTATGGTTACGGGGTATTCATCTCTGGCCCATCAAAAACGGCAGATATTGAGCAGGCGCTGGTGATGGGAGCACACGGAGCGCGTGAGCTGACAGTCTTATTACTGTAGATGCAAATAGAATACAAAAAAGAAGTCCTGGCATTTTGAGTTGAGATGCCAGGACTTCTTTTTTACCTTTTCCCCTGAAAAGGGTTATTTGTGCTGCATGACCTGCTGATGGAAAGGTCTTGCAGTTTCTGTGATATTGTGGTTATTGTTCAACTCCAAGAACTGTGTACCTGTCCACCACAATATGTTCATGACAATTACCGCCAGTATGATAGTGAAGGCCGTAATTCTCGCTTCCAGTTGTTTGCTGGAAATTTTTCTTTGATTTTTTCTATTTTCATCTCCGCACTATTCACTAACCTTCTTTTCTCCATATAGCAATTATAGTCTTATTGTTTCTTGTTGTTTGACTAATAAATAACGTATATATGTAAATACTGCACGGGATGATGATTTTTTTTAGAAAAAAGTTTTTTTATTGGGTAGTTAGAGTCGGTTTCAGTACTTTCTAAGAAGTATCGTAGTACTTCCACGGGAGTACTTCAGTACTTGCCTGAAAGTACTCCAGTACTTCTTAGGGAGTACTGAGATGGGATAATACATTGTAAACTAACTGGTCAGTTTACATAAACAGTCTTGAAGTATTTTTTCAAAACAACTCTTTTTGCTTCGTCCAAATTGCGCTTGCGTGTTGAGTTGTACATCCTTCAGCTGGTAGTCCATTTTCATGGCTTCATATTTATGTACACCCAGAGTGTGATAGGGGAGTATCTCAACCCGTTCAATCATGCGATAGTTTTTGAAATGCTCACCGAGTGCTTCTATGTCTTCTTTAAAGTAGCTGTACTTCTGCACCAGTACATAACGTAGCCAGAATGGTTTCTGGTTTTCTTCAAGCCAGGCTGCAGTTTTCAGGGTTTGTGCATTACTTCTGGAGGTGAGCGCTTTATGACGTTCATCATTGAACTCTTTTACGTCAAGCAGAACGAGGTCTGCCAGCGAAAGCAACTCCTTTACATCTTCGTTCCAGATTCCTCCATTTGTATCCACGCAGATATGAATGCCTGCTTCTTTCAGCATGCGGAATAAAGGAACCAAGGCTTTTGCCTGAAAGGTCGGTTCTCCTCCACTGAAAGTAATACCTCCTTTCTTCCCGAAAAAAGGTTTCTGGCTCACAGCCATCTTGAGAATCTCTTCAGGAGCAGTTTCTTTACTTTCACCTTTGGCATCAATAGTATCGGGATTGGCACAATAAAGGCATCGGAAATTACAGCCTTGCAGGAAAACAACGAGACGTATTCCCGGACCGTCGTATGTGCCTAATGATTCGTATGAATGTACTCTAATCATGATAGGATAAAAATAATAGACACAAACTACCGGACTGAAAATCCGGGTAGCTTGTGTCCAGTTAAAATTATATACTCTTTATGCAAGAATTACATGCGTTCGTGGAAGCTGCGTGAAATTACTTCCAGCTGATGCTCACGGCTCAGTTTGATGAAGTTCACCGCATAACCAGATACACGAATTGTCAGCTGAGGATATTTTTCCGGATGCTCCATGGCATCTTCCAGCATTTCCCGGTTCAATACGTTTACGTTCAGGTGGTGTGCACCTTTCACGAAGTAACCGTCCATCATCGTTACCAGGTTCTCGATACGGTTTTCCATATCTACTCCCAAAGATTTCGGTACGATAGAGAAGGTATTACTGATACCGTCCTGTGAGTCACGGTAGCGCAATTTAGCTACAGAGCTCAGAGAAGCAATGGCACCGTTCTTGTCGCGCCCGTGCATCGGGTTGGCTCCAGGAGCGAATGCTACACCTTTGGCGCGGCCGTCTGGAGTGGCACCTGTTTTCTTACCATACATCACATTTGAAGTAATGGTCAGGATAGACAAGGTCGGTTTGGCATTCTTGTAAACCGGCAATTTCTTCAATTCTTCGTCGAAGTAGTAAATCAAGTCTACAGCCAGGTGGTCTACGCGGTCATCGTCATTTCCGAAGCAAGGGAATTCACCTTCGATGTCGAATCCTTCTGTCAGTCCGATGTCGTTGCGACGTGCTGTTACCTTTGCATACTTGATGGCAGACAATGAGTCAACAGCGATAGACATACCTGCCACACCGTAAGCCAGGTTGATAACCGGGTCAGTATCTACGAAAGCCATCTGAGCCTTTTCGTAATAATACTTGTCGTGCATGTAGTGGATGATGTTCATGGCTTCGTTGTACACGCGTGCCATTTCTTTCAGCACTTTCTTATAGTTGGCAAGCACTTCTTCAAAGTTCAATACATCACCGCTCAATGCCGGAATATCCTTCACCATCAGTGTACCGGTGTTTTCACAGCGTCCGCCGTTAATAGCCAGCAGCAATGCTTTAGCCAGGTTACAGCGTGCACCGAAGAACTGGATGTGACGGCCGATGTCCTGATAAGATACACAGCAAGCGATACCGTAGTCGTCAGAGTTACGTACTTCACGCATTAGGTCGTCGTTCTCGTACTGGATAGAAGATGTATCGATAGAGACCTGTGCACAGAAGTTCTTGAAACCTTCCGGCAGTTCCGGACTCCACAGCACGGTCAAGTTCGGTTCTGGTGAAGGACCGAGGTTGTACAATGTCTGCAAGAAACGGAATGAAGTCTTGGTTACTTTTGTACGTCCATCGTTGAAGCGTCCGCCAATAGACTCAGTCACCCATGTCGGATCGCCGGCAAAGATGTCAGTATAAGCCTGCATACGCAAGTGGCGTACCATACGCAGTTTGATGACAAACTGGTCAATCAACTCCTGTGCATGTGCTTCATCAATCAGGCCATGAGCCATATCATATTCAATATAGATATCCAGGAAAGACGATACGTTACCCAATGACATGGCAGCACCATCCTGTTCTTTTACGGCAGCCAGGTAAGCCATGTATACCCACTGAACAGCTTCCTGTGCATTGTGAGCCGGACGTCCCAGTTCAAGACCGTATTGTTCTCCCATGATCTTGATTTCCTTCAGGGCCTTGATCTGCTCTGCCACTTCTTCACGAAGACGGATACGGGCATCGGTCATCGGACCAGTCAGGTGACGCAAATCATTCTGTTTAGCTTCAATCAGTCTGTCCAGACCATACAATGCCAGACGACGGTAATCACCGATGATTCGTCCGCGTGCATAGTTGTCAGGAAGTCCTGTCAAGAAACCAAGTGAGCGGAAAGAACGGATTTCTTCTGTGTATGCATCGAAGACCCCGTCGTTATGAGTTTTGCGATAATGAGTGAAAATATCTTTAACCTTCGGGTCAACTTCTACTCCGTTTTCACGGCAAGCTTTTTCTACTACCTTGATACCTCCAAAAGGTTTGATTGCGCGGCGCAACACTTCGTCAGTCTGCAAGCCGACAATGACTTCATTTTCCTTATCAATATATCCCGGTGCGAAAGAAGTGATGGTTGATACTGTGGACGGATCGAGCGAGCGTACACCATTGTTTGCGCGTTCTTCAGCCAAAGCTTCCAAACATTTGTTCCAAACAGCTTTTGTACGTTCAGTAGGACCGGACAGGAATGAAGCGTCGCCCTCGTAAGGCGTAATGTTTGTCTTTACGAAATCGGTGACGTTGATTTCATGGTTCCAACGGCCTTCTTTAAAATTCATTGCCATAAATTTGAAATATTAAAAAGTTATGTAAATGTGGTTCTCTAAACCGAATGCAAAGGTAGTGAAAAACCTTGTGTTGTACAATACCTATTTTGTGGTATATTATTATTTTGCATTAATTACAAAGTAGTACAGGCTATAGAAACAGGTTCTGGGAAAGGTGTGTTTGCGAAAAAATCTTTGCAAAAGTTTGCACAACTCAAAAAGTCGCTCTATATTTGCACCGCATTTGAGAGAAGATGCGTTCCCAAAGAAGATTGGAAGTTTGGGTGAGTGGCTGAAACCAGCAGTTTGCTAAACTGCCGTACGGGTAACCGTACCGGGGGTTCGAATCCCCCAGCTTCCGCTTTCTGATAGAACTCCGTCAATTGGCGGAGTTTTTTTGTGCCCTTTGTATATTCTTTTGGTTCTGTTTTGTTGTAGCGTCGCCTTTTTTTAGAAAAAGAATCTTTGTTCAAAAACTTGGATGTAACGGATGTTGTCATACCTTTAAACTGTAACTTCTTTATTTTATTGTTAGAATGTGTATGTCTATGTGAAGCCTTTCTGATTCCTTACTTGTTTTTAACTTATGTGGTATTAATAATATTTAATTTTATTCGTTTTCTATCAATAAAGAGTGGATTAATTAAAATATATCTATATTTGCACTATGAATAATTTTATAAATGTAAACCTTAATGTAATATCTATGAAAATTAGCCATGGATATTTTTAAAATATTTAATTGGCACCTTGTTGGCTTCTCGTCTTTTTTTTGAATAATAAAATTCTAATTCTAAGTTATATCATTAATCTAATTAATTTATGAGAATTGGTAGGTTTTCACAAATGTTTTTATTGTTGGTTGTTTCCGGATGGGGAACTGTATGGGCTGCTCCTGAAAAGTCAGTGGATGCATCTATACTACAACAGTCTGCTAAAATTACCACTCAAGGTACAGTTATTGACGCTCAAGGTGAGCCTTTGATAGGTGTAAGTATTCTTGAAGTTGGTACTACAAATGGTACGATTACGGATATTGATGGTAAGTTCACTTTGCAAGTAACTTCTGGAGCTACACTTGAATTGTCTTATATAGGTTATAAGACACAACAGTTAAAAGCTGTATCAGATCTTGGAACGATTCAAATGTCTGATGATACCGAGGTTCTTCAGGAAGTGGTGGTGACTGCTTTGGGTATCAAGCGTGAAAAGAAAGCTTTGGGTTATGCCATTCAGGAAGTCAAAGGAGAATCTTTGGTTGAAGCCCGTGAAACAAATCTTGCTAATGCTTTGTCTGGTAAGATTTCGGGTGTACAGGTTATTCGTTCTAGTAATGGACCTGGTGGATCTTCAAAAATTCAGTTACGTGGTGCAAACTCTGTGACAGGTACAAATCAGCCGTTGATTGTGGTTGATGGTGTTCCTATGGATAACTTTACCGGTGCAGATAATGCGGACTTTTATAATCCGTCTTTGGATATGGGTAATGGTCTTTCAGATATTAATCCGGAAGATATTGAATCAATGTCCGTTTTGAAAGGTGCTTCTGCTGCCGCACTTTATGGATCTCGTGCAGGTAATGGTGTTATTTTGATTACAACAAAAAAAGGTACTAAACGTGAAGGTTTAGGTATTACCATTTCTGGATCAGTTTCTGCAGAAACGATTTTCATGAATCCTAAGATGCAGAAATCATTTGGTCAAGGTGATAATGGTGCATATAATACAGAAACATCCAATAGCTGGGGACCTGCTATGGGAAGTGAATATACCTTCAACGGACAAAAAACGCGTGATGCAGTATTATGATAACGTAGACGCATTTTTCAAGACTGGTCTTAATTTGACGGAAAG
>ENA-OPZN01000067-OPZN01000067.1-human-gut-metagenome-genome-assembly--contig:-NODE-67-length-42222-cov-5.981993_pt1 | contig 42222 bp, 43 predicted proteins | sample MGYA00242483_ERZ504503 | MGnify/ENA primary metagenome ERZ504503 (study PRJEB26092, sample SAMD00036285) | human gut metagenome | host: Homo sapiens | study: EMG produced TPA metagenomics assembly of... | reverse complement strand
TGACTATTGCACGAAGGTTCCACCTCTTCCCATTCCGAACAGAGAAGTTAAGCTTCGTCACGCCGATGGTACTGCGCAAGTGGGAGAGTAGGTAGTCGCCGTTTTAACAGAGGCCCTGAGGCAGAAACGCTTCAGGGCTTTTTTGTATCCGTACCCCGGATTTATTGTATCTTTGCAACTGGTTAAATCTAATTATATTGTTTTTTAATTATCGAATAAGTATGAGAACACGCATCTTTCACCGTTGGAAAACGGTTTGTCTAGGGGGATTATTGGGAATGTCTTCATTATGTGCACAAGCAGAGGGAACAGGCTATACGCCAACTCCGGAGAATCTGCAAGCTCGAAAGGAATTTCAGGATGGCAAGTTTGGCATCTTTCTGCACTGGGGAATCTACAGCATGTTCGGACAAGGAGAATGGTATATGAATACCGGTAATATTGATTGCCATGAATATGCCAAGGCTGCATCAGGATTTTATCCTTCCCGTTTTAATGCCCATGAGTGGGTTGCTGCTATCAAGCTTCCGGAGCCAAATATATTTGTATTACTTCCCGTCATCATGATGGGTTCTCTATGTTTGATACGAAATATTCAGACTATGACATCGTGGATGCCACTCCGTTTAAACGAGATGTGATAAAGGAGTTGGCCGAAGAATGTCGTAAACAAGGAATAAGATTGCATTTATATTACTCGCATCTGGATTGGACGCGTGAAGATTATTATCCGTTGGGAAATACGGGGCATGGAACCGGACGTACCTCACATGGAGAATGGGCTACTTATTATCAGTTCATGAATCATCAGCTTACGGAATTGCTGACTAACTATGGTCCGATTGGTGCAATCTGGTTTGATGGAATGTGGGACCAACCCGAAGGTTTTGACTGGAAACTGGAGGAACAGTATGCTTTGATTCATAAATTGCAACCAGCCTGTCTGATTGGGAACAATCACCATAAAGCACCTTATCCGGGAGAAGACTTTCAGATGTTTGAACGTGATCTGCCAGGTGAGAATAAAGCCGGATTTTCCGGACAGTCTGTGGTGGGAAACCTTCCGTTGGAAACTTGCGAAACGATGAATGGCATGTGGGGGTACAAAATAAAGGATCAGAATTATAAATCGGTTACTGATTTAGTTCGTCTGCTGGTACGTGCGGCAGGTAAAGGGGCTAATCTGCTGATGAATATCGGTCCTCAGCCTAATGGAGAGCTTCCGGCTGTTGCCGTAGAGCGCTTGAACGGAGTGGGAGAGTGGATGGCAAAATATGGAGAAACCATTTATGGCACTACTGCAGGAAATGTGATGAGTGCTTCGTGGGGGACTACTACCCGTAAGGACAATATGCTTTATGTACATCTGTTAGCAGATCGTATGCCTCAGTTCGTGACCTTGCCGGTGACGGAAAAAGTCGTTTCTTCTACCTTGTTCGGTACCGATGAAAAAGTAAAATGGGAGAAAATACAAGGCGGAATTGTATTGCATACAGAAAATTTGAAACCTTCTGTAGACTGTATTGTGGCCTTAAAACTGAAATAATTTGAATTTAAAATAAGAAAAAAGGATTGTCTGACACTTTAATAGTTGTGACAATCCTTTTTCTTGTTTATATTTACCACAAGAAAAACAAAATATCATGGTGATAAAAACAATTTTGGATACAGATTTATATAAGTTTACTACTTCATACGCTTATATAAAGTTATTCCCTTATGCCATTGGAACCTTTACTTTTAAAGATAGGGATGAGACTGAATATACGGAAGGATTTCTGGAAGCCTTGAAAAACGAAATCCATAATCTGGAAATGGTAAAACTGACATCGGAAGAGCAGGAATACATGACAACCCATTGCCGTTTTCTGCCCAGTGTGTATTGGGAGTGGCTTTCTTCCTTCCGGTTTGATCCGAATAAAATAGAAGTATGGTTGGACGACCAGCATCATTTGCAGATGACAGTGACTGATTATCTGTATAAGGTGACTCTTTATGAAGTGCCGCTACTGGCCATTGTTTCTGAAATAAAAAATCAATTTCTGAATCGCATTCCAGACAAGCAGGCAATATTGGCAAAACTGGCCGATAAGGTGAACCTGTCGAATGCGCACCAGATGCCTTTTTCCGAGTTTGGTACACGCCGACGTTTCTCTTTTGACGTGCAGAAGCTGGTGGTGGAATATCTGAAGGAACATGCCCAGTATTGTACCGGTACATCGAACTGTCACCTTGCCATGAAATACGATATGCGTCCTATGGGTACGCATCCTCATGAATGGTTTATGTTTCACGGAGCTCAGTTTGGTTACAAACATGCCAATTATATGGCATTGGAGAACTGGGTCAACGTGTACGATGGTGATTTGGGAACAGCTTTGTCGGATACCTATACTTCTGATTCATTCCTCAGCAATTTTAGCCGGAAGCAGGCAAAGTTGTTTGATGGTGTACGTTGTGATTCCGGCGATGAATACGAATTTATAGAGCGGTTGATTGCCCGATATAAGGAATTAGGAATAGACCCGACTACCAAAACGATTATCTTCAGTAATGCCTTGGATTTCGAGAAAGCACTGAAGATTTATCAGTATTGCCAGGGAAAAATCCGCTGTTCCTTTGGTATCGGTACCAACTTGACGAACGACACAGGTTATCAGCCATCTAACATTGTGATGAAATTATCACGCTGCAAGATGAGTCAGAGCCAGGAATGGCGTGAATGTGTAAAGCTTTCGGACGATATGGGCAAGCACATGGGAAGCATGACAGAGGTAGAAGCCTGTCTGCATGAGCTACGTTTGCTTACAGAATGATAGATTTATAGTCTGTTGCTTTTGTTTGTGTGAATTTGTTGTTTAAATAATGAAAAAACTTTTCTTTTTATTTTCTTATTTCAAAATATTGTATACCTTTGCAGCATCTAAAACGAAACGTATAAAACGAACGATTATGAACAACTTGTTTTTACATATTTTGCTATGCGGTCTGATTAATCTGCTGGAAAGCCCAGTGGGAAGTGAGTCGTGCGCATACTGATAGTAAAAATGAAATTATATCAAGCCTTTCTCACTTCCTTGTGCGAAAGGCTTTTTTTTGAGATAACAAGAAATAAAAATATAATATTATGAGTGACAGATTATTTATTTTTGATACGACTCTTCGCGATGGGGAGCAGGTACCGGGATGCCAGTTGAACACAGTGGAAAAGATTCAGGTGGCAAAGCAGCTGGAAGCATTAGGTGTGGATGTAATTGAAGCCGGTTTTCCGATTTCAAGTCCGGGAGATTTTAATTCCGTAATTGAAATTTCAAAGGCGGTGACTTGGCCGACTATCTGTGCGCTGACTCGTGCCGTGCAGAAAGATATTGATGTAGCGGCAGAAGCCCTGCAATATGCCAAGCATAAACGTATTCATACGGGAATCGGTACTTCTGATTCGCATATCAAGTATAAATTCAATTCTACCCGTGAAGAAATTATTGAACGTGCAGTAGCTGCCGTGAAATATGCAAGACGTTACGTTGACGATGTGGAATTTTACGCTGAAGATGCCGGACGTACGGACAATGAATATCTGGCACGCGTAGTAGAGGCTGTGATTAAGGCTGGAGCTACGGTAGTAAACATTCCGGATACCACAGGCTATTGTTTGCCTGATGAATATGGTGCAAAAATCAAATACCTGATGGAGCATGTCGACGGAATAGACAAAGCAATTATCTCTACTCACTGTCATAACGACTTGGGCATGGCTACAGCCAATACCATCAGCGGAGTGCTGAACGGTGCCCGACAGGTGGAAGTAACCATTAACGGTATTGGTGAACGTGCCGGAAATACTTCGTTGGAAGAAGTGGCCATGATTTTACGTTGTCACCATGACATTCAGATTGATACCAACATCAATACTCAGAAAATCTATCCTACCAGCCGCATGGTGTCCAGCTTGATGAACATGCCGGTACAGCCTAACAAGGCTATCGTGGGACGTAATGCCTTTGCGCATTCTTCAGGTATCCATCAGGATGGTGTACTGAAAAATGTGCAGACTTATGAAATCATTGACCCTAAGGATGTGGGTATCGATGATAATGCCATTGTGCTGACTGCGCGTAGCGGACGTGCTGCCTTGAAGCATCGTCTGCATGTGCTGGGAGTGGAAATGACTCAGGAAAAACTGGATAAGGTATATGAGGATTTCTTGAAACTGGCTGATAAGAAAAAGGATATTACAGACGATGACATCTTGGTATTGGCAGGAGCCGACCGTAATGTGAACCACCATATCAAACTGGAATACTTGCAAGTGACAAGTGGTGTGGGCGTTCGTTCGGTAGCCAGTCTTGGACTGAATATCAGCGGAGAGCACTTTGAAGCAGCTGCTACAGGTAACGGACCGGTGGATGCCGCTATCAAGGCCGTGAAACAGATTATCAAACGCCAGATGACTTTGAAAGAGTTCACTATTCAGGCCATCAGCAAGGGTAGTGACGATGTGGGTAAAGTACACATGCAAGTGGAATACGACGGCCAGATGTATTATGGCTTTGGCGCAAACACCGACATCATTGCCGCATCAGTAGAAGCATATATCGATTGTATCAATAAATTCAGAAAATAATAAATTAAACGAGAAACGTATGGCTAATACATTATTCGACAAAATATGGGATGCACACATCGTGCAGAAGGTGGAAGACGGACCTACCCAGTTGTATATCGACCGTCTGTACTGTCATGAGGTAACCAGTCCGCAGGCTTTTGCCGGAATGCGTGCCCGTGGATTGAAATGCTTCCGTCCGGAACGTATCTATTGTATGCCGGACCATAATACACCGACTCATGACCAGGACAAACCTATCGAAGACCCTGTATCTAAGGCACAGGTAGATGCGCTGGCAAAGAATGCGGCCGATTTCGGATTGACGCATTTCGGAATGATGAACAAGAAAAACGGTATTATCCATGTGGTAGGTCCGGAACGAGGACTGACGCTGCCGGGCATGACGATTGTGTGTGGTGACTCACATACTTCTACTCATGGAGCGATGGGAGCAGTAGCTTTTGGTATTGGTACCAGTGAGGTGGAAATGGTAATGGCTTCACAGTGTATCCTTCAGGCACGTCCCAAGACCATGCGTATCACGATTGACGGTAAGCTGGGCAAGGGTGTTACGGCAAAGGACGTAGCATTATATATGATGTCGAAAATGACCACAAGCGGTGCAACCGGATATTTTGTGGAATATGCGGGTGAAGCCATTCGCAGTCTGACAATGGAAGGACGTCTCACATTGTGTAACTTGTCGATTGAAATGGGAGCTCGTGGAGGTATGATTGCTCCGGATGAAGTGACTTTTGAATATATTAAAGGACGTGAATATGCTCCCAAAGGTGAAGAATGGGACAAGGCCTTGGCTTACTGGAAAACATTGAAGAGCGACGACGATGCGGTATTTGACAAGGAAGTACGTTATGACGCTGCAGATATTCAGCCGATGATTACTTACGGAACCAATCCGGGCATGGGTATGGCTGTTACATCGAATATTCCTACCACGGAAGGTATGAGTGAAGTAGAAAAAGGCTCTTTCGAAAAATCCATGCAATACATGGGATTCCAGCCGGGTGAAAGTCTGCTGGGCAAAAAAGTAGATTATGTGTTCTTGGGGGCTTGTACTAACGGACGTATTGAAGACTTCCGTGCGTTTGCTTCTATCGTGAAGGGAAGAAAGAAAGCCGATAATATCACTGCATGGCTGGTTCCGGGTTCTTGGATGGTAGACGAACAGATTCGTCAGGAAGGACTTGACAAAGTGTTGGAGGAAGCTGGATTTGAAATCCGTCAGCCGGGATGTTCCGCTTGTCTGGCTATGAACGACGACAAGATCCTGCCGGAAAATATTCAGTATCTACAAGTAATAGAAACTTTGAAGGACGCCAGGGACCGGGTTCACGTACCTTACTGGCAAGTCCGTTGACTGCTGCTGCAGCTGCCGTAACCGGTGTGATAACAGATCCAAGAACGTTAATGTAAAAAATGAGTGTCATGAAACAGAAATTCAATATCATAACAAGTACTTGTATCCCTTTGCCATTGGAAAATGTGGATACTGACCAGATTATCCCGGCACGCTTCCTGAAAGCAACTACACGCGATGAAAAATTCTTCGGAGATAATTTGTTCCGCGACTGGCGTTATCGTCCGGATGGTTCGTTGAACAAGGATTTTGTGCTGAACAATCCTAAATACAGCGGACAGATTTTAGTGGCCGGAAAGAACTTCGGTAGCGGTTCCAGCCGTGAACATGCTGCATGGGCTATTGCCGGATATGGTTTTCGGGTGGTAGTTTCAAGCTTCTTTGCCGATATCCATAAGAACAATGAACTGAATAACTTTGTCTTGCCGGTGGTGGTGAGCGAAGAGTTCCTGAAAGAGCTGTTTGCTTCGATTGAAGCAGACCCTCAGACGGAAGTAGAGGTGAACTTACCGGCACAGACCATTACCAACAAAGCAACTGGAAAGTCTGAAACGTTTGAAATCAATGCCTATAAAAAAGCATTGTCTGATGAACGGACTGGATGACATTGACTTCTTGGTAGAGAACAAAGATAAGATAGAGGCTTTTGAAAAGGCACGCAACTGACCGTAAAAAGAGTGATTATGAATAATCATCCGAGAATAGAGATAATGGACACTACGTTACGCGACGGGGAACAGACCAGTGGCGTATCGTTTGTCCCTCACGAGAAGTTGATGATAGCCCGTTTGTTGCTGGAGGATTTGAAGGTAGACCGAATCGAAGTTGCTTCAGCCCGCGTGTCGGATGGTGAATTCAATGCAGTAAAAATGATTTGTGACTGGGCTGCACGCAGAGGTTTACTGCAGCGGGTAGAAGTCCTGGGATTCGTTGACGGAAAGATGTCGGTCGACTGGATTCATGATGCGGGAGGACAGGTCATCAACTTGCTTTCGAAAGGCTCTGAAAAGCATTGCCGCTATCAGTTGAAGAAGACTTTGGAGGAACATCTGGCCGACATACGGAATACGGTAGACTATGCGCACGAAAGAGGACTTGAAGTCAATTTGTATCTGGAAGACTGGAGTAATGGTATCAAGGATTCACCGGACTATGTATTTGGTTTGGTAGATGGTTTACGCGACATCGGTATCCGTCGTTTTATGCTTCCTGATACTTTGGGAATTCTCAATCCCTTGCAGGTTATCGAATTCATGCGTAAAATGAAGAAGCGTTATCCAGATCTTCACTTTGATTTTCACGCGCACAATGACTATGATTTGGCTGTAAGTAATGTGCTGGCAGCTGTATTGAGTGGGGTGAAAGGATTGCATACCACCATCAATGGGTTGGGAGAACGGGCCGGAAATGCTCCTCTGGCCAGTGTGCAGGCTATCTTGAAGGACCATTTTCATGCCATTACGCGCATCGATGAAAGTCGTTTGAATGATGTCAGTCGGGTAGTGGAATCATATTCTGGTGTGACGATTCCTGCCAACAAGCCCATTGTGGGAGAGAGTGTGTTTACACAAGTAGCTGGCGTACATGCCGATGGAGACAATAAAAATAAACTTTACTTCAACGACTTGCTTCCGGAACGTTTCGGACGTGTGCGTGAATATGCTTTAGGAAAAATTCCGGGAAAGCCAACATCCGCAAAAATCTGGAGAGTATGGGACTGGAACTGGATGAAGAATCCATGCGCAAAGTCACCGAACGAATCATTGAACTGGGCGACCGCAAAGAACTGGTCACTCCCGAGGATTTGCCGTATATCATCAGTGACGTGTTGAAACACGATGGCATACAGAATAAGGTGAAATTGCTTAGTTACTTTGTAACCCTCGCCAAGGGATTGAAGCCGATGGCCACGCTTAGCATAGAGATTAACGGGAAAACCTATCAGGAAAGTTCCAGCGGCGACGGACAGTATGATGCTTTTGTGCGTGCGTTGCGCAAGATATATAAAGGAACTTTAGGAAGAAAATTCCCGATGTTGCTGAACTATGCCGTGACCATTCCTCCTGGCGGACGTACGGATGCCTTTGTACAGACCGTTATCACCTGGAATTATGAGGATAAGGAGTTCCGTACAAGAGGATTTGATGCCGACCAGACAGAAGCAGCCATCAAGGCGACAATTAAAATGTTGAACATGATAGAAGATTTAAATTAAAAGCATACAATTATGGATTTTAAAATAGCAGTATTAGCCGGTGACGGAATCGGACCGGAAATCTCCGTTCAGGGAGTAGATGTAATGACAGCCGTTTGTGAAAAGTTTGGTCACAAGGTGGATTATAAATATGCACTTTGTGGAGCACATGCTATCGATGAAGTAGGTGATCCGTTCCCTGAAGAGACTTATCAGATTTGTAAGGATGCCGATGCCGTGCTGTTCTCAGCAGTAGGAGACCCGAAATTTGACAATGACCCGACCGCAAAGGTACGTCCGGAACAGGGATTGCTGGCTATGCGTAAAAAACTGGGACTTTTTGCCAATATTCGTCCGGTACAGACCTTCAAGTGTCTGGTACACAAATCTCCGTTGAAAGCCGAACTGGTAGACGGTGCAGATTTTCTCTGTATCCGTGAACTGACAGGCGGTATGTATTTCGGTGAAAAATACCAGGATAATGACAAGGCATACGACACGAACATGTATACTCGTCCGGAAATTGAACGAATCTTGAAAGTCGGTTTTGAATATGCGATGAAACGTCGTAAACACCTGACTGTAGTAGATAAAGCCAATGTATTGGCTTCTTCTCGTTTGTGGCGTCAGATTGCACAAGAAATGGCTCCTCAGTACCCGGAAGTGACTACCGACTATATGTTTGTGGATAATGCAGCCATGAAGATGATTCAGGAACCCAAGTTCTTTGATGTAATGGTTACAGAAAATACGTTCGGCGATATTTTGACAGACGAAGGTTCAGTAATCAGTGGCTCAATGGGCTTGTTGCCTTCGGCTTCTACAGGAGAGAGCACACCGGTGTTTGAACCGATTCACGGTTCATGGCCACAGGCAAAGGGACTGAACATTGCCAATCCGCTGGCACAGATTCTTTCCGTAGCCATGTTGCTTGAATATTTCGATTGTAAGGAAGAAGGTGCACTTATCCGTCGTGCAGTAGATGCTTCTTTGGATGCCAATGTACGCACTCCGGAAATTCAGGTAGAAGGCGGAGCGAAATATGGAACCAAAGAAGTTGGTGCCTGGATTGTAGATTATATTAAGAAGGCATAAGACGAAATATCTTATTAAATAGAAGAAAGGGAGGTTGCTTTATGGCAGACCTCCCTTTTATGTTTAGAACTTCTTGATTCGGATGTGGCAGTAAGGTTCTCCTCCTGTCTTGTCATAATAGTGCTGGTGATAATCTTCAGCCGGCCAGAATTCGGATGCCGGAGTAAGGCGGGTATTTACCTCGTAGCCTTTTTCTCTTAACAGCTGAATGATTGCTTCTGCTTCTGCTTTCTGCGCTTCGTTCAGGTAGAAAATCTCACTTCGGTACTGCGGACCTATGTCAGGACCTTGTCCGTCTGTCTGTGCCGGGTCGTGTATCTCGAAGAAAAGTTTGCATAATTCCTTGTAAGTGGTCTGCTCCGCATCGTATTCCACTAATACAGCTTCAGCATGTCCTGTAGAGTGTGCTTTTACTTCCTGATAAGTTGGGTGTTGTTCTTTTCCTCCCGTATATCCTACTGTGCTGCTAACAACTCCTTGGGCTCTCTCCATCTGGTGTTGTACCCCCCAGAAGCATCCGCAGGCAAAAATGGCTTTTTCTATTTTCATGATAATTGTCTGTTTAATGATTGTTCAAACTTACAAAAAAATATTGTAATCCCTCCTGAGTTAGAGGAAGAAATACTACCTTCGTCACAAATTCAAACGAAAGACGAAATGAAATACATTGTGTGGATTCTTTGTGTATGGGTACTCAGCCTTCCTTTGCAGGCCCAGTCATATAACGATGTGGTAGAGCAGGCAATGGACTGTGTGAAAAAGGACAGTCTTGTGCAGGCGGAACGTCTTTTCAGGCAAGCACTGAAAATGGAACCGGATAATGCCCGGAATGCCCTGCTGTTTTCGAATTTAGGTACGGTGCAGAAGCGCATGGGAAAGACGGATGAGGCCATTGAATCTTATACGTTAGCACTGAATATCATACCCTATTCTACCACCATGTTATTGAACCGGGCTGCTCTCTATCTGGAAAAAGACTTGATACAAAAGGCTTATCTGGACTATTGTAATGTGATAGACCTTCTGCCCAAGAATCTGGAAGCCCGTCTTTTCCGTGCCTATATTTACATGCAACGTCGCGAATATAAAGAAGCACGTGTGGACTACAATGTAGTGCTGGAGCAGGATGTAAAAAACAAAACAGCACGTATCGGGATTATCATGCTGGATGAGAAGGAAGGACGGCATCAGTCGGCGATGGACGCTATGAACCTGCTGGTTTCGGATTATCCTCGTGATGTATCCATACTTCGGATGCGGGCCAATATGGAGTGGGAACACGGACAGGCAGAGGCTGCTTTGTTCGATTTGGATGAAGTCTTGAAACTTGACCCGCGGGATGCTTCTTGCTATGTGATGAAGGGAGATATTCATTTGCAGCAGAAAAAAAGGCGGAAGCACGAGAGGCGTACGAAAAAGCGTTGGAATTGGGAGTTTCTCGGGCGGAATTGGCTGAAAAACTGAAACAATGTAAATAGTATTCAATAAAAACTTTCGTTTTTGTTTGTACTTTTAAAAGTTTTTGCTATCTTTGCCTGAAATAGGTGAAGTGTGATGCAAATTCGTTCGGTTATAAAATTGGGAGTAGTGCTTTCCGTGGTACTTTTTTGTATCGGGATTGCTTTTTATGGTTTTTGCCCGTTTGAGTATGGCCGACAAGGAAAACCGTGTGGATATTTTTGAATTTGTTCCTAAAGACTGTGCGGGTATTCTTGAAACGGATAACATTGATAATTTTATGCATGTCTTTTCGCAGGCTGCATATTCTTCCCAGTTGGATACGCTTCATCGTGCGGGCTTAATGAATGACATCTTGAGTGATTTGAGCCGCTATTCTTCTGCAGCAGCCCATGGGCTTTCCTATCAAATGAATCATGTAGTAATCAGTTTTCATCGTCCTCATACTGCCATGGATGTGGTGGCTTATTTCCGCATAGGAAAAGAAGGGAAACACCAGCTTATTGAGGCGGTAAAAGGGAAGCATGGTGCTGATTTTATACCCAAGAAAGAAACTTATCGTGGTAAGAAAATAGAAATTTATCCGCTCAGTTCTACGCGATATCTGTCAGTGTACACTACAGACGGACTGGTGGTGGTCAGCTATCAGAAAAAACTGATAGAACAGGTGATTGATGCGGTGAAGGACAATAATTCGCTTCGTGAAGATTCTGTTTTTACTTCTATTCATCATCCTCAGCCGGCAAGCTTTATTACAATTTATGGGCGTACACCTTCCGTTCCATTCTTAGGAAAAGAATCCTGTCATAGCTGGAGTGAATATGACATTCATTTGAACAGCGAAGTTTTTTATCTGAGCGGGCAGATGAAAGAAGAGCAGGCTGATTGTCTGGACCGTATGTTGCAGGCTGTCCATACAGTTCCTGTGGTTTCTGAGTCGGACAGTTTGCTTGTAGTATCGGGGCGTGAACGGGTAGACTCTTGTATCTCCAAGGTAATCGCCTCTCCTTCTCATACCTTGTTTGACGAGTGTGTGTCAAATTTATCGCGTGACGCTTCCTATATTATGGTGACTGATATGGAAAAAGTGGCCGCTGCCCCAGAGCAGTTTGCTTCATATCTTCCTCCATTCCTTATTCGTCATGCCGATTTATTCCGCTCTTTTATTCTTTCTATACAGTTTACGGAAGTAAACAATCGCTTGTCGCATATCTTTGTGTTTACGTATAAAGAGTAATCGGATTTATCTTAATCGGTTCTTTTCAAAATGAGGTCCTGCCTTGAGGTGGAAATAAAGTAGTGATACTACTGTCAGTGAGGCTCCGAACAGGTAGGCTATTTTGAAGGTGGCTATTTCGGCCAAATATCCTCCAGTAAGCATACCTATACCCAAACCAACATCCCATGAGGTCAGGTAGGTGCTGGTAGCTGTGCCACGCTGGCTGTTGGGGGCTAAGTTCACAAAGAGGGTATTGTAAGCCGGAAACATGGTACCAAATCCTATTCCTAACAGCAGTGAAATCAGAAAGAAAATTCCCGTAGTCAGTTCTAAATTCCAGTTGACCAGCCATCCGCATGCGGTCAGGGCGAAGTAACATCCACTCACCAGATACAATCCTGCCGCAATTACTTTGGTGACTAATCCTTTGTCGACAAGTCGGCCACTGAACAGTCGGCTCACCGCCATGCCGACAGCCATCAGCGTAAAGAAGAATCCGGTTTCTGCGGTAATACCTATTTCTTGTGCATACATGGCTACGTAGTTGGTAGTCATTCCATAAGGAATGGAGAGTAGCAGGAGGGTGAATCCTGCAGGAAGTCCTTTCAGCAGAATGAAGCGGTCGAGCGATATAGGGGCACGCTTCACTGGAGCCTTATAAGGTGTGCGGACGGTCCAAGCTGCTATAAATCCGATTACACATGAGCCGAGCGCATACGAGAAAATAGTCGTATAAGAAGCTCCTCCACTGTGCAGGAACAGACCGAACATGGGACCGATAGACATGGCAATGTTATTGGTCAGTCCGTAGTAACCCAATCCTTCTCCCCGTCGGGAAGACGGCATGATGTCGATAACCAGCGTGTTTCCCCTACCGTACCATACCGAACGAAAATCCGTGCACAATGCGGAAGATAATGAATAAGGTCAGCGCCGTTGCAGTCATATAGCCGGCAAAAATCAGTGTGAAAATGAAATAAGCCAGCAGGTATAATGGTTTCCGGGCAAATGTATCTAGAATATACCCGGAGAAGGGACGGATACATAAAGAGGAAATCGTATAGCAGGAAAGAATGACTCCAATAGCGGTATGTGAAGTGTGGAATACTTCCGACAAGTAAAACGGAAGGATGGGAGTAAGGAGCCAAAATCCGAAATAGAGCAGGAAGTTGGCAGCCAGAATGGCACAGAAACTCGGGGTGACAAGTCTTTCTTTTTCCATATTTCGCCGAAAGAAAAAGGGGAGATGGCTGGTTTGAATAGATAAACACGATTACACTAAGGAAGTCGATACCTCCGGTGTAATCCGTGTTCTTATGATGATGTTACGATAAATCAGTTAGCTGATTCAAATTCTTCAAGGAAGCGTGTGTCATTTTCAGAGAACATACGCAAGTCTTTAACTTTGTATTTCAGGTTGGTGATACGTTCTACTCCCATACCGAATGCATAACCGGTGTAGACTTTACTGTCGATACCGTTTGCTTCCAGTACAGCCGGGTCTACCATACCGCATCCCAAAATTTCTACCCATCCGGTATATTTACAGAACGGACAACCTTCGCCACCACAGATGTCACAGCTGATATCCATTTCAGCACTGGGTTCTGTGAACGGGAAGTAAGACGGACGAAGACGGATTTTAGTTTCCGGACCGAACATTTCTTGTGCAAACTGCAGCAACACCTGTTTTAAGTCTGTAAATGAAACGTTCTTGTCGATATACAGACCTTCTACCTGATGGAAGAAACAGTGTGCACGGTAGCTGATAGCTTCATTACGATATACACGTCCCGGACAGATTACACGGATAGGAGGCTGTGATACTTCCATTACACGGCTCTGTACAGAAGAGGTGTGTGTACGAAGAATGATGTCAGGGTGACTTTCAATGAAGAATGTATCCTGCATGTCGCGTGCGGGATGGTCTTCTGCAAAATTCATGGAAGAGAATACATGCCAGTCATCTTCTACTTCCGGACCGTCGGCGATAGTAAAGCCCATACGGCTGAAAATGTCGATGATTTCATTGCGGACAATTGTCAACGGATGACGTGTTCCAAGATTAACCGGGTAAGCTGTACGGGTCAGGTCAAGTTCGGCAGCTCCGTTGTCCTGGTTATCGAATGCTTCTTTTAAGGTTGCAATCCGTTCCTGTGCAAGGTTTTTCAACTCATTTAATTTCATACCTACTTCTTTCTTCTGTTCAGCAGGTACATTACGGAAGTCAGCCATCAGTGCGTTGATGGCACCTTTTTTGCTCAGGTATTTGATTCGTAACGCTTCCAGTTCTTCTGGATTCTGCGCTGTGAGTCCTTTTACTTCCTGAAGCAACTGTTCTATTTTTGCTAACATATCTCTTCTTTAATTATTTTGTTTGCAAAGGTAAGGATTTAAACTGAAAAATTCAGTTTTTCATCCAACAAAAAGAAAACTCTTGTTTCATGAAACAATGATACGAAAAAAAAAGGTATTTTTGCGGCGATATTTGAGGAGACAGATGAAGAGACTAATCATTGGGTGCTGTCTGCTGGTGCTGATGGCATCTTGCGGAGGAGGACAGAAGAAAGTCGATCCTTTTGCCGCGTTGACAGAACAAATTGATTCCATGAAAGTTCTGCCTGATTCGATTCAGGATACCACTGTGGTGGAAGAACAAATACCTGCTTCGGCTGACGAGAGTTTTGCCGACTTTTTCTACAATTTCGCTTCGGATGCAAAGTTCCAGCGGTCGCGTGTGGTATTTCCTTTCTCATTGTACAAAGGCAAACAGGTGAAGCGTATTCAAAAAAAGGACTGGAAGCATGATCCTTTATTTAGTCGCGAACAGGCGTATACGGTGCTTTTCGATAAAGAAGAGGACATGGAAATGGAAAAGGACACCAGTATGCACAGCGTACAGGTGGACTGGATTTTTCTGACAGAGAAAAAAATCAAGCGTTATTATTTTGAGCGGAAAAAGATTCCTGGTTCCTCGAAGCCATTAATGTAGAAAAAATGGCAGAAGAACACGATGGAAAAGAGGATTTCTATACCTTCTATGAACGTTTTCGCGCGACTCACTTTTCCAGCAGGAGCGTCTGCATGAGCCTCTGTACTTTGTAACGGCTGACCCCGAAGATGAATTTCAGATATTGGAAACCACACTGGAGCCCGGACAATGGTTTGCTTTTCGTCCTCCGATGATAAAGGGTAAAATGACCAATGTACACTACGGCCAGCCTGAAAATATACATTCCGATTATAAAGTAGTAGAATTCAAAGGCTTTGGAAACGGCTTTAGTAATACACTCTATTTTGAACGGCGTGAAAACATCTGGCAACTTGTCCGGTTTGAAGATTTGAGCGATTGATGCATTATGAAAGACTATACAAATTACTCATTGCTTCCTTATAATACATTCGGAATGGATGTAAAGGCAGCTCGTTTCGTAGAATATGAATCAGTGAATGAACTGCTCTGCTTTTTGAAAGAGTGGAAAGCACAAAAGACTCCTCTTTTACATGTAGGAAGGGGAAGTAATCTGTTGTTTGTGTCCGATTATCAAGGAACCGTTTTGCATTCAGGTATTAAAGGAATGCAGGTGGTGAGTGAAACTGACGAATGGGTAGAGATACGCGTCGGTGCCGGTGAAGTGTGGGATGATTTTGTGGACTACACTGTCAAGCAGAGATGGTATGGTGCCGAAAATCTGTCTTTGATACCTGGAGAAGTAGGAGCTTCGGCAGTGCAGAATATCGGTGCCTATGGAGTAGAAGCCAAGGATTTGATTGTGTCGGTCGAAACGGTAGCGGTGAATGATGGAACTACTCGTCTTTTCAAGCAAGATGAGTGTGGATATGCATACCGTGAAAGTGTATTTAAACGGGAGTTGAAAGGGCTTTACATTGTGACTTATGTCACTTATCGCCTGAAAAAACAGCCGGAGTTTCATCTGGATTATGGAAATATCCGGTCCGAACTGGAGAAGGAGGGAGGAGAATTGTCACTGGAAAAACTTCGTCGTGTGATTATACGTATCCGTGAGGTGAAACTTCCTGATCCGGAAAAGATTGGAAATGCCGGCAGTTTCTTTATGAATCCCATTGTACCGCTTGCACAATTCGAAGATTTGCTCAAGGAATATCCTGATATGCCTTTTTATAAAGTAGGTGACGACCGTGTAAAAATTCCTGCAGGATGGATGATTGACCGTTGCGGATGGAAAGGCAAACGGCTGGGAAATGCCGGAGTACATGACAAGCAGGCATTGGTGTTGGTGAATCTGGGAGGAGCTACTGGAAGTGAAGTGGTCAAGCTGGCAGAAGAAGTCGTTCGTTCCGTAAAAGAAAAATTTGGAGTGGCCATTTATCCGGAAGTGAACTTTATTGGAGTAAAACAATGAAAATAACAATTTTAGGAAGCGGAACGTCTACGGGAGTGCCTCAGGTGGGATGTACTTGTAAAGTATGTACAAGTTCCGACCCGCGTGACAACCGTTTGCGCTGTTCTGGTCTGGTAGAAGTAAACGGAGTACGTATTCTTATCGACTGCGGTCCGGATTTTCGCGAACAGATGCTTCGGCTGAATGATTTTCGTGCGATAGACGGAGTGTTGATTACCCATGAACATTATGACCATGTGGGTGGTCTGGACGATTTGCGACCTTTCTGTCAGTTTCGTGACATTCCGGTGTATGCAGAAGATTATACTGCCACTCGTTTGAAGAACCGCATGCCTTATTGCTTTACGGAAAACCTTTATCCTGGTGTACCTCATATTCCCTTGAATTATATTAAAGAAGGCGAACCGTTCGTCGTTTCTAATGTAGCCGGAAATCAGGTGGAAGTAATTCCTTTCCGCGTGATGCATGGAAAGCTTCCGATTATGGGCTTCCGTATCGGAGGTATGGCCTGGATTACAGATATGCTGCATCTTCCTGAAAGTTCATACGAGTACCTGAAAGGATTGGATTGTCTGGTGATGAATGCCCTGCGTATTGAATACCATTGGACTCACCAGTCTTTGTCCGCAGCATTGGAGCAGACAGCCCGTATTGCCGCTGGAAAAACCTACTTTATTCACATGAGCCATCAGATAGGTTTGCATGCGGAAGTGCAGGAACAGTTGCCGGAAAATGTGTTCTTGACATACGATGGACTTGTGATAGAATGGGATGAGGCAGGGGAGAAGAAATAACTCATAAGATAAATTAATACACCTATCATGCTTTTTTATTGATAAATCTGTATCTTTGTGCCCTATTAAGTAGACATTTAAGTAGAAAAAATCAAAATAATAGGAAAAATGGCACAAGAAGACGTTTTTTCAAGAAACTTGTTTCACATTGTAAAGAATATGGTTTTGTATTCCCGTCAAGTGATATTTATGATGGGCTGGGAGCCGTATATGATTACGGTCAGAACGGTGTGGAACTGAAAAACAATATCAAACAATACTGGTGGCAGAGCATGGTGCTGTTGCACGACAACATCGTAGGTATTGACTCTGCTATCTTCATGCACCCTACTATCTGGAAGGCTTCCGGTCACGTAGATGCTTTCAATGACCCTTTGATTGACAACCGTGATTCAAAGAAGCGCTATCGTGCCGATGTCTTGATTGAAGATCAGATTGCTAAATACGACGAGAAAATCAATAAGGAAGTAGCGAAGGCTGCCAAGAAATACGGAGAAGCATTCAATGAAGAAGAGTTCCGTAGCACCAATGCACGTGTGCTGGAACATCAGGCAAAACGTGATGCATTGCATGAACGTTATTCAAAGGCTATGAATGCCAACGACCTGGCCGAACTTCGTCAGATTATTCTGGATGAAGAAATCGTATGTCCGATTTCTGGTACAAAGAACTGGACAGAAGTTCGTCAGTTCAACCTGATGTTTACCACTGAAATGGGATCTACTGCAGACGGTGCCATGAAGGTATACCTGCGTCCGGAAACTGCTCAGGGTATTTTCGTGAACTACCTGAACGTACAGAAAACAGGACGTATGAAGATTCCGTTCGGTATTGCACAGATTGGTAAGGCTTTCCGTAATGAAATTGTAGCTCGTCAGTTCATCTTCCGTATGCGTGAGTTTGAACAGATGGAAATGCAGTTCTTCGTAAAACCGGGAACAGAACTCGACTGGTTCAAGAAATGGAAAGAAATCCGTTTGAAATGGCATAAGGCACTGGGATTCGGTGACGACCACTATCGTTATCATGATCATGAAAAACTGGCTCACTATGCCAATGCAGCTACGGATATTGAATTCCTGATGCCGTTCGGATTCAAGGAAGTAGAAGGTATCCACTCACGTACTAACTTCGACTTGAGCCAGCACGAAAAATTCTCAGGAAAGAGCATTAAGTACTTTGATCCGGAAATCAACGAAAGCTACACTCCGTATGTCATCGAAACTTCTATCGGTGTAGACCGTATGTTCCTGAGCGTGATGAGTGCGGCTTATCATGAAGAAAAACTGGAAAATGGTGAAACTCGTGTGGTATTGAAATTGCCTGCAGCTCTGGCACCGGTGAAACTGGCTGTCATGCCGTTGGTAAAGAAAGACGGTCTGCCTGAAAAGGCTCGTGAAATCGTGAACGACCTGAAGTTCCACTTCAACTGCCAGTACGATGAAAAAGACTCTATCGGAAAGCGTTACCGTCGTCAGGATGCTATCGGTACTCCGTACTGTATCACCATCGACCATCAGACATTGGAAGACAACTGCGTAACTCTGCGTAACCGTGACACTATGGAACAGGAACGTGTGGCTATTGCAGATTTGAATAATATCATTGCAGACAAGGTAAGCATCACCAGCTTGCTGAAAACATTGCAGTAATAAATTAAACTACATGAACAAGAACCTATTTTGGCTGATTGCCCTGCTATTTACTCTTTCTTTCGGCTTTATGTCGTGTGCAGAAGACACTACAGTGGAAGATCCGTATGCGAATTGGGATGACCGTAATGTGCGATATTTGGACTCTATTGCGGATGTGGCCCGTGCAAACGAAATTCCCGAACTTAATGAAGTTGGAAAATGGGTAATAAAGTGTAATTATAAAATTTCGAATGAAAGTTCGCTGAATCCGGGATTAGGAGGAAGTTCGGTTAGTTCGAATCCATTTGAAACTCCTCCCAGTGTGAATGATTCTGTATACATGAAAGTTCTGAAAGTGGGAGAAGGAAGTAATCGAATCTCTCCTTTCTATACAGATACGGTAAGTGTGTACTATCGGGGAAAGCTGATTAACGGAACTGTGTTCGATCAGAATTATACAGGAGATTTAAATACGGAGGTACACGTACCTACTCATTTTGCATTGCAGGCCAAACAGTCAAGTAGTGTATTCGGTGACGGATTGATTGTAGGTTGGATTACTGCATTGCAATGGATGAAAGAAGGTGACCGGGTGGAATTGTATATTCCGGCGGATCTTGGATATGGTACGCAAAGTCAGTCATCTATTCCAGCCAATTCTGTGTTGATATTTGATTTGAAACTGGAAAAAGTGATTCATCCTGATGGCTTAGAAAGCTATAGCTTGAAAGTTGACTGATTATAAATAATAAGTACAGATTGGAAAGACGGTGAGGAAGTGGTTTTAGAGATACTTCTTCACCGTCTTTTTTATGATATAAGTTGCTCTTGCCAGTACTTCCTTGGAAGTACTGGAGTATTGCTTAGGAAGTACTGAAGTATTTTCGGGGAAGTACTGCAGTACTGGCTTGGAAGTACTGAGACTTTGACTTTTCCTGATGCGACTCTTTTGTTTATTAGGAGATTTCTTCGTATTTTTGTGCCCGACAGAAAAAGAATGAAGCAGATTTTAGGTACATATTGTTTGCTGTTGGTCAGCCTGTGGGTGCTGGTGGTGGGTGTGTTTCCACATCATCATCACAATGAGGCGTTTTGTGTCAGTCCGGATATGGAGACTTGCGCCTCGTCATCGCATGACGGATGTGAAGGCCGACACCATTGTGCAGGAGATGCCGACAAGCATGCGTGTGACATCAGTTGTGTCACCCACCTGTCTTTTTCTGTTCCTCATCATTTGCCGGATTTTACACCGGATTATACATTCTATACGTTGATTTATCTGTCATCCCTTTGTCTGGAAGCTCCATCTGTTTCCTTTGAGCGAGGGGATATGATTTCCTATTACGTAGAAAAACTGCACGCACGGCATTTTTCTGCTGTTCGTAATTTTCGTGCTCCTCCTTTTGCTGTTGTAGCTTGATTTTTAGGGACGTTACTGCACTTTGCAACCTGCTTGCAACGTGTAGGAATTTATTTTTGCAAACAAAAAACAACAGTATTCAATGAAAAACTATATTTTGACAGGAACATTGTGTATGTTCCTTTTTGGGGGATGCGGAGAACACGTACACGACCATGAGCATGAAGGTCATGACCATGAAGCGGAAATACATGCAGAAGAAAAAACAGCTCATTCAGATGAAATCGTACTGACACCGGAGAAAGCAAAAGCGGCTGGGGTGGAAGCTGAAGTGGTTCACCCGGGAGCCTTTCGGGAAGTGATACAGGCTGGCGGACAGATTCTGTCGGCACAAGGCCAGGAGGCAACGGTAGTAGCGGCTTCTTCGGGAGTGGTGTCTTTCTCCCGCAAAATTGCGGAAGGAATTGAAGTGGGCAAGGGCAGTGAACTGCTGAGTGTATCTGCCGAGCACATTCAGGAAGGTGACCCCGTGAGAAAGGCAAAGGTGGCTTATGAAAAAGCCAAGGAAGAATACGAACGTGCAGAAAAACTGGTAGGCAGCCAGATTGTGTCGCAAAAAGAATTTGCGGCTTTGCGTGAGGCATACCAGAATGCCCGTCTGGCATACGAGGCTTTGCTGCCCAGCAAGTCGGGTAAGGGAGTAGCCGTGAAGGCACCTATCGGCGGGTTCGTGAAGAATTGTCTGGTGAAGGAAGGTGATTACGTAACGGTGGGACAGCCGTTGATGACGGTGACTCAGATGCGCCGCTTGGTGCTGAAGGCCGATGTGTCGGAACGTTATTATGCACAACTTCCCCGCATTGTGTCGGCTAACTTCAAGACACCTTATAATAATAAAGTCTACTGCCTGGAGAACTTGGGCGGAAAAGTACTTTCGTTTGGAAAATCATCAGGCGATACATCTTATTATGTACCGGTGACATTCGAATTTGACAACCGTGGCGACATGGTTCCAGGTGCATTTGTGGAAGTCTTCCTGCTGTCGGGTGAACGTCAGGGAGTCATCAGCCTGCCGGAATCGGCGTTGACTGAAGAACAGGGGCTTTATTTTGTGTACCTGAAACTCGACGACGAGTGTTATAAAAAACAAGAAGTACAATTAGGAACTTCCAACGGAGAGCGGGTAGAAATTCTTTCCGGTTTGAAAGACGGAGATACCGTGGTGACCCGTGGTGCCATTCATGTGAAACTGGCTGCCGCTTCCAATGCCATTCCGGCTCATTCACACAACCATTAAAAGTGACACGCTATGCTGAATAAAATTATACAATTTTCACTACAGAACCGCTTGCTGGTTCTGGTGGCTTCGGTGTTGTTGCTGATAGGGGGAACCTATACTGCTTTCCATACCGAAGTGGACGTGTTTCCTGACTTGAATGCGCCTACCGTAGTGGTGATGACCGAAGCCAACGGGATGGCTGCCGAAGAGGTAGAGCAGCTGGTTACTTTCCCGATAGAGACTGCCGTAAACGGAGCGACTCATGTGCGCAGGGTACGTTCTTCCTCTACCACGGGATTTTCTGTCGTATGGGTGGAATTCGAGTGGGATACCGACATCTACCTGGCACGTCAGATTGTGTCGGAAAAATTAGCGGCGGCAGGCGAGGACTTGCCCGACAATGTGGGTAAACCGACATTGGGTCCTCAGTCGTCTATCTTAGGAGAGTTATTGATTGTGGGGTTGACTTCCGACTCCACTTCCATGCAGGATTTGCGTACCATGGCCGACTGGACCATCCGTCCGCGTCTGCTGTCTACCGGAGGTGTGGCTCAGGTAGCTGTACTGGGAGGCGACATCAAGGAATATCAGATTCTGGTTCATCCGGACCGTATGCGCCACTACGGCGTGACGTTGGGCGAAGTGATGGAAGTGTCACGAGGCATGAACCAGAACACCAACGGAGGTGTCATTTATGAATACGGAAATGAATACATCGTGCGTGGAGTCATCTCTACCGACGATGTGCGTAAGTTGGGACGTGCCGTTATCAAGACCACTTCAGACGGGGCACCCATTACCCTGGAAGATGTGGCCGATGTACGTATCGGGTCACAGCAACCCAAGCTGGGACTGGCTTCTGAAAAAGGAAAGCCGGCGGTACTCATTACGGTGACCAAGCAACCGAATACCGGAACCATTGAGTTGACTGAAAAACTGGAAGCCGCTTTGGCCGATTTGCAGAAGAACTTGCCGAAGGATGTGCATATCTCTACCGACATTTTCCGTCAGTCACGTTTTATTGAAAGTTCTATCAGCAACGTGCAGGACTCGCTTTACGAAGGTGCAATTTTCGTGGTGATTGTGCTGTTCCTGTTCCTGGCCAACACACGTACTACGATTATTTCACTGATAACCCTTCCCTTGTCGCTTGTGGTAGCCATCCTGACCTTGCATTATCTGGGACTCAGTATCAATACCATGAGTCTGGGTGGTATGGCCATTGCCATCGGTTCGCTGGTGGACGATGCCATTGTGGACGTGGAAAATGTATGGAAGCATCTGCGTGAAAACCGTCAGTTGCCGTTAGCAGAACGGAAGCCGGTACGGGAAGTTGTCTTTCAGGCTTCACGCGAGGTACGTATGCCTATTCTGAACTCTACGTTGATTATCATTGTCAGCTTTATTCCTCTTTTCTTTCTGAGCGGAATGGAAGGACGTATGCTGGTGCCGCTGGGTATTTCCTTTATCGTTTCTTTGTTTGCTTCTACGATAGTAGCTTTGACCCTGACGCCGGTACTTTGCAGCTACCTGTTGGGTAAAAATACGTCCAAGGGAGAGGGATTGCCCAAGGAAGCCTTCCTTGCTGTATGGTTGAAGAAATATTATGAGCGTGCCTTGCTCTGGGCGCTGGAACATAAGAAGACGGTGCTGGGAGGAACGATAGCTTTCTTTATCGTGGCGTTGGGAATTTTCTTTACCTTGGGACAGAGCTTTCCTTCCTTCTTTCAATGAAGGTTCCTTCACTATCAATGTCAGTTCATTGCCGGGCATTTCACTGGAAGAATCCGACAAGATAGGCCGTCAGGCTGAGGAACTGCTGCTTTCGATTCCTGAAATTCAGACCGTAGCCCGTAAGACAGGGCGTGCGGAACTGGATGAACATGCGCTGGGGGTGAATGTATCCGAAATAGAAGCACCTTTTGAACTGAAAGACCGCTCGCATGCCGAATTATTGGATGAAGTGCGTCACAAATTGTCGGTCATTACGGGTGCCAACATTGAAATCGGGCAGCCCATCAGTCACCGCATTGATGCTATGTTGAGCGGTACACAGGCCAGCATTGCCATCAAGCTGTTCGGCGACGACCTGAACCGGATGTTTGCCATCGGTAACCAGATAAAGGAGGCGGTGAGTGATGTCGAAGGAATTGCCGACCTGAATGTGGAGCAGCAGATTGAGCGTCCGGAACTGAAGATTGTGCCGAAGCGTGAAATGCTGGCTAAGTACGGTATCTCGTTGCCGCAGTTCAGTGAGTTTGTCACGGTCAACATGGCCGGTGAGGTCGTGTCGCAGGTATATGAACAGGGAAAGACCTTTAACCTGGTGGTACGTGCTGCAGAATCCGACCGTGGTACGATGGAACGTGTCAAGGAACTGATGATTGACGATGCACAAGGCCGGAAGATTCCTCTTTCACACGTGGCAGATGTGACTTCTTCCATGGGTCCTAATACCATCAACCGTGAGAACGTAAAACGAAAAATCGTAATCTCAGCCAATACCAGCGGGCGCGACCTGCGCAGTGTGGTGAACGACATCCAGCACCGGGTGGAAGAAAAAATCAGCTTGCCGGAAGGGTATCATATAGAATACGGCGGACAGTTTGAAAGTGAACAGGCTGCCAGTCGTACCTTGTTGCTGACTTCTTTGATGAGCATTGCAGTGATTTTCCTGTTGCTGTACATGCAGTTCCACGATGCGGCAGAGAGTGGCGTTATCCTGTTGAATCTGCCTTTGGCCCTGATTGGAGGAGTCTTTGCCCTCTTCCTGACCACGGGTGAAGTCAGCATTCCCGCCATTATCGGTTTCATCTCGTTGTTCGGAATCGCTACCCGTAACGGAATGCTGCTTGTCACACACTACAATCTGTTGCGTGAAGAACAGCAGTTGGGAGTGCGTGAAAGTGTGGTGCGCGGTTCGCTCGACCGTCTGAATCCGATTCTGATGACGGCTCTTTCCTCTGCTTTTGCATTGATTCCGCTGGCCTTGCGCGGCGATTTGCCGGGAAATGAAATTCAGAGTCCGATGGCAAAGGTCATTCTGGGAGGTCTGTTGACTTCCACTTTCCTGAATGCGTTTGTCATTCCCATTGTGTACGAGTTAATGAACCGGAAGAAAAACCTTAAAAGAACAGAAGAATGAAAAAAATAGGATGGATGTGGCTTGCAGGACTGGCGTTTGCCAGCAGCGTGCAGGCACAGAAGATAGAAGAAGTATTGCAGTCTGTAGAGCAGAATAACAAGGAACTGCAGGCGGTCTTTCATTCTACGGAAGCAGCCAAGATGGAAGTGCAGACGCAGAATAACCTGGAAGACCCCAGTGTGGAGTACAGCCCGTTCTTTGCCAAAGGAGTAGACGGAATGGCCAGTTCGGAACTGGTGGTGACACAGGGATTTGATTTCCCGACCTTGTATGCGGCACGTAATCGTTCCGGAAAACTGCAGAAAGATGTGCTCGACCGTCAGCAGCAGGCGCTTCGCCGCGATATTCTGCTGCAGGCCAAGAATCTGTGTCTCGACTTGATTCGCCTGAATCAGGAGCAGGCTTTGCTCATGGAACGGCAGAAAAATGCCGATGCCCTGTTGCAGTTGTTTGAAAAGCGTTTGAAAGAAGGCGATGCCAATGCCTTGGAGGTGAATAAAATCAAGATGGAACGCATGAAGGTGCAGACGGAAGTGGCGCAGAATCATGCGGCACATCGTACGGCACTTCAGCAACTGCTGGCGATGAACGGTAACCTTCCGTTGGAGTTTGCAGAAGACCGTTATCCGGCAGTGGAAGTCATTCGTGACTATCATACATTGTATAACGAAGTAATGATGCAGGATGCAGACCTTCAGGCGGCAGATGCAGCTTCCCGTGCGGCTGCGGAACAGGTAAGCGTGAACAAGCAGAACTGGCTGCCCAAGCTGGAAGTGGGTTACCGTCGCAATACGTCGGTAGGTGAGAAAAGCAACGGTTTTCTGGTCGGAGGAAGTTTCCCGATATTCTCTAATCGGAAGAAACTGAAGATTGCCAAGGCACAGGCCTTGAGTGCCAATCTGCAACTGGACAATACCCGCTTGCAGGTGGAAGCAAGAATACAGGGACAGTTCAATGAAATGCAGCAGCTTCAGGAAGCAATGCAGGCCTACGATGTGCCTTTGATGCATCATACTCTCCGCTTGCTTTATGATGCCGTGACTGCCGGACAACTTTCGATTATTGACTTTTATGTAGAGGCCGATAACGTGTACGGCAACCTGCAAAGTTATATTACCCTTGAAAACCAGTATCAGAAACTGATGGCGGATATTTATAAAAACCGTCTTTGATAGGTCCTAAAAAAATCCGTCCCCGGTAATTTATCGCTAATTACCGGGGACGATTTTTTAGTCAAGTCAGTTTGTCATTCAAATCTTTTCTAATGGAATATTCAGGGCTTTTGCCACTCCCTTTCCATAATTTTCATCTGCTTTCATGCAGTTTCGTATGTGGCGAAGCTTGATTTCTTCCGGAATATCTCCCATAGCTCTTGCCGTATTTTCGAAGAGCACCTGCTGCTGGGCGGGAGTCATCAGTCGGAACAGATTGCCCGGCTGAGAGTAGTAATCTGAATCATCTTCCCGGTAGTCCCATTGGTAAGCGGCTCCATCGAGTTCCAACGGCGGCTCCTTGTATTCCGTCTGGTGCTGCCATTCTCCGTAGCTGTTGGGCTCATATCCTAACGTAGACCCGTGGTTTCCGTCTACGCGCATCTGTCCGTCCCGATGATACATATTCAGGAAAGGACAACGACTGCGGTTGACCGGAATCTGGTGATGGTTCACTCCCAGTCGGTAGCGCTGTGTATCTCCGTAAGAGAACAGACGTCCTTGCAGCATACGGTCGGGGGAGAAACTGATACCCGGTACCACATTGGCCGGATTGAACGCCGCCTGCTCTACATCCGCGAAGTAGTTTTCCGGATTGCGGTTCAGTTCCATCACACCCACTTCAATTAACGGATATTCTTTCTGCGACCAGACTTTGGTCAGGTCGAACGGATTGAACGGACAGTTCTTGGCCTGCTCTTCCGTCATTACCTGAATGTACATAGTCCATTTGGGGAAGTCGCCCTTCTCAATGCTTTCATACAAATCGCGCTGGTGGCTTTCACGGTCTTTGGCAATGATGGCTTCTGCTTCTGCATCGGTCAGGTTCTTGATACCCTGCTGCGTATGCAGGTGGAATTTCACCCAAGTGCGTTTTCCTTCTGCGTTGATAAGTGAGAATGTATGGCTTCCGTATCCGTGCATGTGGCGGTAAGAGGCCGGAATACCTCGGTCGCTCATGGTGATGGTTACCTGATGCAGTGCTTCAGGTAGTAACGTCCAGAAATCCCAGTTGTTGCGTGCGCTTCGCATGTTGGTGCGCGGGTCACGTTTTACCGCATGATTCAGGTCGGGGAATTTCAGCGGGTCACGAAGGAAGAAGACGGGGGTGTTGTTACCTACCAAATCCCAGTTACCTTCTTCTGTATAGAATTTGATGGCGAATCCGCGAATATCACGTTCGGCATCTGCCGCTCCTCGTTCACCGGCTACGGTAGAGAAACGGACAAACAGTTCTGTTTCTTTTCCAATCTGTGAGAAAATAGCGGCCTTGGTGTAGGCTGTAATGTCATGAGTGACCGTAAATTTTCCGAAGGCACCGGAGCCTTTGGCATGCATACGTCGTTCCGGAATCACTTCGCGGTCAAAGTGTGCCAGTTTCTCAAGAAACCATACGTCTTGTAAAAGCATCGGGCCTCTCCGGCCTGCGGTGGCCACATTGTGGTTGTCGGCTACAGGTGCTCCTGAAGCGCTTGTCAGTTTTTTATTTTCCATACAATATTACATTTATAATTAATAAAAAAGGGATGTACTGATAAATTGGTCTAATATCTTTTTGTCTGTTTCTGTCAGCAATCCGTTTTTGGATTTCAGGAAAGGTATGTGGGTGTTCCGTGAAATCTTCAATGTTTTCTTCATTTTCCGGTACATACTTCCTGTCCTGAATTTATACGTGGTAAAAAGAAGGGTGCGATGTGGAGATATGCGTCCTGCCATCTGCCGGCTGCATGTACTCCATTTCTTGTGAGGGTGCTGTCCGACGACGAACCAGCCGCACGTCCAGCATCCGGAGATAAGGAAGTCCGTCTCGTTCAGCTTTTGAGTGTCAAAATCAGAAATCGCACTCAGGCTGACGTTCAACCCTTTTGACCAGAGATACATGGCTATCTCTCGTGCGAAAAAGGCGGTCTTTCCTTTGTGGCTGTAATATAAGACTGTGGCTTTCATCTTATTGGCAACAACATGGTTCTTTGGCAATCTTTGTTCATTGTTTTTGCGGTTTGTGCCGAGACAGTTATTGCCAGCCAGGCACACATTAAACTGCTGATTTTTTTCATATAGCGTTTCTTTTTAACAAAGATAAGCGGGCTGAGAATATTTATTTATATTTGCAAAACTCATTTTTTCGATAATATCCATAGATAAAAACGATAAGGACATGGAACTGCGTCAATTGAAATACTTTAAGGAGGCCTGCGAACTACAGAACTTTTCAGAGGCTGCGCGTGTGCTGCACATCTCTCAAAGTACCCTTTCACAGCAAATCAAACAGCTGGAAGATGAGCTGGATGTGCTGCTGTTCGACCGTATCGGCAAGCGGATTGTACCTACGGAGGCCGGGTTGGCTTTTCTGCCTTATGCTGTCAGGGCAATACGTGATGCGGAAAACGGAAAACAGATTATTCGCGACTTGAAAGGCATTGAGACGGGAGTGCTTCATGTAGGAGTGACTTACAGCATGAGTCCGTTATTGATTGCAGCGTTGGGATTATTTTCCAAGACTTATCCCAAAATAAAGGTCAATGTCAGTTTTGGCACTTCTGAAGAGTTGTTGGACAGATTAGAGGCAAATCAGTTGGATTTTGTGTTGTCCTTTAAACCGGAAGGCGTGTCAGAGCATCTGGAAACCATGCCTTTGTTCTCTTCCATGCTCCGCTTTATTGTGCATTGTTCCCATCCGTTGGCCGAATTGTCGTCCATCACCTTGAAGCGGCTTTCTGAAACTCCCCTGATTCTGCCGGGAAAAGGATTTGCCACCCGAAAAAGAGTAGACGACCTGTGCCGGAAGCATCAGTTGGAGCTGACGGTAGGCGTGGAGATGAACGACGTGCATACCATCATTCATACCTTGCGCGAAGGCTATTGGGGAACGATATTGACGCAGGCGGCTGTACGGGGAGAAGAGAACCTGGTACAAATTCCGATACTATGTGCCGACAAGCTGACTTCACAAGGCTTTTTGTTTTGGGCACAGGGAGATTACCGTAAGAAATCGGCATTGGCTTTTGCTGATTTTCTCCGAAAAGTGGCAGGAGGAGAAGAGAGAAGCTAAATAATGATAAGATGTAAAAAAGACAGGCCCCTGTTTCTCTTAATCCGTTCTGAATTATTAACTTTGTCGGTCGATAAAAATTAAAACAGAAACACAGCGCTATGCCATTAAATTTACCCGATAAACTGCCCGCAATTGATTTGCTGAAGGAGGAGAATATTTTCGTTATCGATAATTCTCGTGCCAGCTCACAGGATATTCGTCCGCTGAAAATTGTGGTGCTGAACCTGATGCCCATCAAGATTACTACAGAAACCGATTTGATTCGTTTGCTTTCGAACTCTCCTCTTCAGATAGAGGTGAGCCTGATGAAGCTGAAAAGTCATACGTCAAAAAATACGCCGGTGGAACACATGAAAGCTTTCTACCGTGACTTTGAACTGATGAAGAATGAGAAGTTCGACGGAATGATTATTACGGGTGCACCGGTGGAACATCTCGATTTTGAGGATGTAAACTATTGGGATGAAATCACGGAGATTTTCGAGTGGACCCGTACGCATGTGACTTCTACCTTTTATATCTGCTGGGCAGCACAGGCGGGCTTGTATTATCATTATGGCATTCCGAAATATCCGCTGGAAAAGAAAATGTTCGGAATTTTTGAACATCATATCTGCGACGGATTCCAGCATTTACCTATTTTCCGTGGGTTTGATGATGTGTTTTATGTACCGCACAGCCGTCATACGGAAGTCCGTCGGGAAGACATCGAGAAATGTGAAGGCTTGCAGGTGATTTCGGAATCGGCCGACTCAGGTGTACACATTGTGATGGCTCGTGGCGGACGTGAGTTTTTCGTGACCGGACATTCCGAATATTCTCCTTATACTTTGGACACGGAGTATCGCCGTGACCTGGATAAGGGACTTCCTATTGAAATGCCTCGAAACTATTATCGTGAGGACAATCCGGAGAAAGGACCGCTGGTACGCTGGCGAAGTGTGGCCAACCTCTTGTTCTCCAATTGGTTGAACTATTATGTATATCAGGAAACTCCTTACGACATCAATCAGATAAAATAATGCTCAGACAACGTCCTATCGAACTGCTTGCTCCGGCAAAGAACTTGGAGTGTGGAATGGAAGCCATTAATCATGGTGCCGATGCGGTGTATATCGGTGCACCTCGTTTTGGTGCGCGTGCAGCTGCCGGAAATTCTCTGGAAGACATTGGAGCCCTGGTGCGTTACGCACATTTATATCGGGTGCGTATTTACGTAACTGTCAATACAATTTTGAAAGATGAGGAACTGGTAGAAACGGAGAAAATGATTTGGGATTTGTACCGGATTGGGGTAGATGCCTTGATTGTACAGGATATGGGGATTACCCGTCTGAATCTTCCTCCGATTCCTTTGCATGCCAGTACGCAGATGGACAACCGCACTCCGCAAAAAGTAAAATTCCTGGCTGAGGCTGGTTTCCGTCAGGTGGTGTTGGCCCGTGAGCTGACGCTGGATGAAATTACAAAGATTCATGCAGCCTGTCCGGAAACACCGCTGGAAGTGTTTGTACACGGAGCCTTGTGCGTAAGCTATAGCGGACAATGTTATGTCAGCCAGGCTTGCTTTGGCCGTAGTGCCAACCGAGGAGAATGTGCACAGTTCTGTCGCCTGAGTTTTGATATGGTAGATGCCGACGGGAAAACGATTGCCCGTGGCAAACACCTGCTGTCCTTGAAGGATATGAATCAGAGCGAGAACCTGGAAGCCTTGCTGGATGCCGGTGCTTCTTCACTGAAAATAGAAGGACGTTTGAAGGATGTAGCTTATGTAAAGAATGTGACGGCTTACTATCGCCAGAAACTGGATGCGATATTTAAACGCCGCAAAGAATATATACGTGCTTCTTCCGGCACGGTTCGGCTGGCTTTTCGTCCGCAATTGGACAAGAGTTTCAGCAGGGGCTTTACCGATTATTTCCTGCACGGACGTACACCGGATATTTTCTCCTTCCATACCCCGAAGTCGCTAGGTGAGGAAATGGGGGTGGTGAAGGAAGTACGCGGAAACTATTTTACCGTGGCAGGTGTCAAACCTTTCAGTAACGGTGACGGACTTTGTTATCTGGATGAGGCGGGAAAACTGCATGGATTCCGGGTAAATCGCGTAGAAAACAATAAACTTTATCCGCAGGAAATGCCACTCTTCGACCGAAGACCAAGCTTTACCGTAACTTTGACCAGGAGTTTGAACGGGTGATGCAGAAAAAATCGGCAGAGCGGAAGATAGCCGTGGCCATGGCATTGGAAGAAAACAATTTCGGATTTACACTGACTTTGACCGATGAGGACGATAATAGCATCAGCGTGACGTTGCCGTATGAAAAAGCACCGGCGCGTACACCCCAGGCTGAGAACCTGAGAAATCAGTTGGGCAAGTTGGGAAATACGCCTTTTGAACTGGAACGCTTGGATATTTCTTTATCGGGCGACTGGTTTATTCCTTCGTCGGTGCTTGCGGATTTACGTCGTACGGCAGTGGAGAAACTACTGGAGGCTCGTCGTATCAACTATCCGCAGGAAAGAGTCCGTTTCCCGAAAACAGTTCATGCCTTTCCGGCAGACGAACTGACCTATTTAGGTAATGTGATGAACGGCAAGGCACAGGCTTTCTACCATGACCATGGAGTGAAGCGCGTGGAACCGGCTTTTGAAAAGGAAGCACAGGCCGATGCGGTGTTGATGTTCTGCAAGCATTGCCTGCGTTATAGTATGGGATGGTGTCCGGTGCATCATAAGGTGAAGTCGCCTTATCGTGAGCCGTATTATCTGGTAAGTACGGATGGACGACGTTTCCGCCTTGACTTTGACTGTAAGGTTTGTCAGATGAAAGTCTCATTGGATAATCGGGCATCTTCATGAAGCACTTACGATATTTTCTGGGCATACTCTTTCTGTTGCTGTGTATGACGGCCTGTCATTACCGCACCACCTTGTCTTCAGCTGTAAAGAATGGGCCGGAAGACTCGGTAGCCGTGTCGGTACAGAAAGAACGCCCGTATGCACTGAACAGCAATTTTCGTGTGACAGCTGATACGCTTTGGCTTCGTCTGCTTCCGTTGCTCGACTCTATTCCGGTAAGAGAAGGAGATGAACTGGTGGTAGCAGAAATATCGCTGCACACGGAAATGCAGGATGACTCTGTGTGGGTGAAGGTGGCACGCGACCAGGAAACCATAGGCTGGATTCCGGAACATCAGCTTTTGACGCACATTGTCCCTGTAGACCCGATATCACGTTGCATCCATTTGTTCAGCAATTCACACACTTTACCGTTCTTTCTGGTATTGGCAGTGTTCTTCCTTTGCTTTGTGTACCGTGCCGTACGGCGCAAGCAGATAAAGCTCATCTGGCTGAACGATATAGACAGTGTGTTCCCCATTACGTTGTCGTGGTTGCTTGTGGCAGCTGCTACACTTTATAACAGCATGCAGCATTTTGTGCCGGAAACCTGGGAGCGGTATTATTATGACCCGTCCCTGAATCCGTTCGACCTGCCTTTTGTATTAGGGTTGTTTGTGCTCAGTGTGTTCTTTATTTTGCTGTTAGGAGTCGCTTTGCTGGATGATTTGTTTCATCAGACCTCTTTTGAAGTAGCCTTCTTCTATCTGTTAGGACTGGCTTCCTATTGCATATTTCTTTATATCTTCTTTACTTATTTATGGGTGTACCTGGCTTACGTGGGCTTTATCGGATATACTTTGTGGTGTATTCGCCAGCTCCGGAAATCGCACGGTTATCCATACGCCTGTGGTTCTTGTGGCGCAAAAATGAGATCGAAAGGCATTTGCCCGCACTGTGGCGCATTGAATGAGTAAGAATCGGCAGAATTTTGTAATTTTGCATTTTCCAAAATCAAAAATCTTAAAACGTACCAAATATGATTAGTATAGATGGACTGACCGTAGAATTCGGAGGGACCACCTTGTTCAGTGACCTGAACTTTCAGATTAACGAGAAAGACCGTATCGCCCTGATGGGTAAAAATGGAGCCGGTAAATCGACACTTCTTAAAATTTTGGCAGGCGTTCGGCAGCCCACCCGTGGAAAGGTGACAGCACCGAAGGACTGTGTGATTGCCTATCTGCCCCAGCACCTGATGACGGAGGATGGCCGTACGGTGTTTGAAGAAGCCTCTCAGGCCTTTGCCCATTTGAAAGAAATGGAAGAAGAGATAGAGCGGATGAACAACGAACTGGCCACTCGTACGGATTATGAGAGTGACTCCTATATGGCTTTAATCGAGAAAGTGGCAGCCATGAGCGAGAAGTTCTATGCCATCGACATGACGCATTTTGAAGAAGATGTGGAGAAGGCTTTGCTGGGATTGGGATTCTTGCGTGAAGACTTTAACCGTCCGACCAGTGATTTCAGCGGAGGATGGCGTATGCGTATCGAACTGGCCAAGCTGTTGCTGCAGAATCCGGACGTTCTTTTGCTGGATGAGCCTACCAACCACCTGGACATTGAATCTATTCAGTGGCTGGAAGATTTTCTGATTAACAGTGCCAAGGCAGTGGTAGTCATCAGTCACGACCGTAAGTTTGTCGATAATATTACCACACGTACTATTGAAGTCACGATGGGGCGCATCTATGATTATAAAGTGAACTATTCTCAGTATCTTGTATTGCGGAAGGAACGCCGTGAGCAACAGATGAAGCAGTATGAGGAACAACAGAAAATGATTCAGGAAACCAAGGACTTTATCGAACGCTTCAAGGGTACATACAGCAAGACGCTTCAGGTACAGAGCCGTGTGAAGATGCTGGAGAAACTGGAACTGATAGAGGTGGACGAAGAAGATACCTCGGCCTTGCGTTTGAAGTTCCCTCCCTCTCCGCGTAGTGGAAACTATCCGGTTATCATGGAAGGAGTCGGTAAAACATACGGCGATCATGTAGTCTTTAAAAATGCCAATCTGACCATTGAGAGAGGAGATAAGGTGGCATTCGTCGGGAAGAACGGAGAGGGAAAGTCCACCTTGGTGAAATGCATCATGAATGAAATAGACCATGAAGGTACGCTGACGTTGGGACATAACGTACAAATCGGATACTTTGCACAGAACCAGGCATCCTTGCTGGATGAAAATCTGACGGTGTTCCAGACCATTGACGATGTAGCCAAAGGTGAAATCCGTAATAAAATCAGAGACCTGCTGGGAGCATTTATGTTTGGTAGTCCGGAGGCTTCCATGAAAAAGGTAAAAGTGTTGTCAGGAGGAGAGCGTACCCGTCTGGCGATGATAAAGCTTTTGCTGGAGCCGGTCAACCTGTTGATTTTGGACGAGCCAACCAATCACCTGGACATGAAAACAAAAGATATTCTGAAGCAGGCGCTGGTAGATTTCGACGGTACGCTGATTGTCGTATCTCACGACCGTGACTTCCTGGACGGGCTTGTGACGAAAGTATATGAGTTCGGAAACCAGCGTGTGAAAGAACATTTGTGTGGTATTTATGAGTTCCTGGAGACGAAAAAAATGGAAAACTTGCAGGAACTGGAGCGTAAAAATGCCTGAAATCACCCTTTTTTAGAGAAAAAACAGGGATTTGAGAAAAAAAGTTCTCAAATGTTTTGCAGGTTTAAAATAAGTTACTACCTTTGCACTCGCAATCGGGAAATGACCGATGCGACAAAGGATTGATTCGCTAGCTCAGCAGGTAGAGCACAACACTTTTAATGTTGGGGTCCTGGGTTCGAGCCCCAGGCGGATCACTCGAACAAAAGCAAAACAATGAAAACCGCTGATAATCAATCATTATCAGCGGTTTTTCTTTTTATCCATACTGCAAATTGAAGCAGAATACCGCATCTTACTGGAGGTGAAATAGGTGGACTTAATTTCCACATAAAAACAAGTCCACCTGATTGGATTATATTTCACTGATTCTCTGCGTTTTGCATAAAACAAACTCTTTTCAAAACATGTATTTTTACACCATCAAAAAAGAAGAGTATGGCAATGCAAAGAAACTATTTTACGGTATTGTTTTTCCTGAAGAAATCAAAGCTGCTTAAAAATGGAGAAGCACCAATCTGTATGCGTATCACAATAAACGGAAAACGTGCAGAGGTACAAATCAAGCGAAGTATAGATGTTACAAAATGGAATACGCAAAAAGAATGCGCGATTGGCAGGGAAAAGAAGTATCAAGAAATAAACCACTATCTTGATACGATAAGAACTAAAATCCTTCAAATTCACCGTGAACTTGAGCAGGACGGTAAACCTATTACAGCAGATATTATAAAAAATATCTATTATGGAGAACACTCTACTCCCAAAATGCTGCTTGAAGTATTCCAGGAACACAATTCGGAATATCGGGAATTAATGAACAAGGAATATGCCGAAGGTACTGTACTTCGATACGAACGTACAGCAAGATATTTGAAGGAATTTATCAGTGAACAGTATAAACTGGCTGATATTCCATTAAAATCAATCAACTATGAATTTATAACCAAATTCGAACATTTCATTAAAATACAGAAAAACTGTGCGCAAAATGCAACAGTGAAATATCTGAAGAATTTAAAGAAAATCATCAAAACTGCATTGATAAAGAAGTGGATAACTGATGATCCGTTTGCAGAAATACACTTCAAACAGACCAAGTGTAACCGTGAATTCTTAAACGAAATGGAACTTCGCAAAATCATCAATAAAGATTTTGATATTCAACGATTACAAACCGTAAGGGACATATTCATCTTCTGTTGCTTCACCGGTTTGGCTTTCACAGACGTAAAGAATCTGAAAAAGGAACACCTTGTACAGGCTGATAATGGTGAATGGTGGATAAGAAAAGCAAGGGAAAAGACCGATAATATGTGCGACATTCCATTGTTGGATATACCAAGACTTATTTTAGAGAAATATCAGTCAAATCCAATCTGCAATGAAAAAGGATTATTACTTCCTGTTCCCAGCAACCAACGAATGAACAGTTATTTGAAAGAAATAGCTGATGTATGTGGTATTCAGAAGAATCTTTCCACACATATTGCAAGACATACATTTGCATCACTGGCTATTGCAAATAAGGTTTCCTTGGAATCCATTGCCAAAATGTTAGGACACACGGACATTCGTACAACTCGTATTTATGCCAAAATAATGAATTCTACCATTGCCAATGAAATGAAAGTACTGCAAAACAAGTTCGCAATATAATTTTCAACCATTATTTCATTTCTTACAGCAAATATCGCCCTTTGCCACTGACTGTGCAAGGCGGCCCTGTCGGGCTGGTTGGCTGGAAAAAATCATCCTCGCTTCGCTCCGGTATTTTTTTCCGCCAAGCCTTGCACCGGTCATTGGCAAAGAACAGCCGGGCCAGTAAGAAATTGAAATACTGGCTCCACGGAGCCGGTCATGTCTAATTTAAATAAAAGAATATGACTGAAGAAGTTGGAAAGAAGGTATGTGAAGGTACAGTAGCAGACCTCATGAAGGACAAGACCGGAAAACAGACGGTTGTCACGTTGACAAGAAAGAATGCTTACCGAGTGAAGAAAATCAGAGAACAAGGGACGGATGACGAAGCTGTCCTTTTTCATTTCCGTAAACGCTGTACGGGAATGGGCTCCTATGTACACACAATCGAAGCGGCAGACGGAGAAACAGAACTTCATCCGTCTGAATTTGAAAAATGGGAAGCTGTGGAATTCCTGTATCCCGGCTATCTGGAAGACCTGCTTGATGCTGCATACAACGCGTACAGATGGAGTTCTTTCGAACCTGAAGCAAGGGCGGAAACAGACATCATGCAATATGAAAAACAACTTGTAGAGGATCTGAAACAGATTCCGGAAGAAAAGCAGAACGAGTATGTCAGTGCATACCATAGCAAGTTCTCCGCCTTGCTGGGCAGTCTCTCACGATGTGCCAGTCCAATGGTGACAGGGCCTGCCAAATTCAACTGCCAGCGCAACAACAAGGCCTTGGATGCATACCAGAACAGATTTGATGAATTTCATGACTGGCGTAACCGCTTCAAGCTGCCATGGAAAGGATGAAAGAGGCTGCCAAACCGGAAGAACAGAAGCAGGAAGAGGCATGGAACCGCCTGAAGCGTGACATTGCAAGCAGCGCACAGACCATTCATGATATTGATACCGGTAAAGCAAGAGGATACAGCCGTGCCTTGTTTGTCAGCAGTATCCTTAATAAGGTAAGCACCTATGCAGGAAAAGGAGAAGTGGAAATCGTACAGAAAGCGGTGGACTTCATTACAGACTTCAATGCACAATGCAAAAAACCGGTTATCACTCCGCGGAACCGTTTCTTCCAACTGCCGGAAATGGCACGCCAGGCCAGACTGAAACTTCAGGAAATCAGAGAACGGGAAAACCGTGAACTGAAATTTGAAGGCGGAACGCTGGTATGGAACTATGAGGCAGACCGCCTGCAAATCCTGTTTGACAGTATTCCGGATGACCAGAGGCGCAAGGAACTGAAATCATACGGTTTCAAATGGTCGCCGAGATACCAGGCATGGCAACGGCAACTTACACAGAATGCCGTATATGCAGTCAAAAGAGTGTTGAACCTTCAAAACCTATAAGACATGAAAGACCGATTGAAATATGTAATCGATTCCCGCTACTTCGACGGAACATGCCTGACAAGTATGAGTGACGGATTCCATAATGACTATGGTGGGGAAACAATCGAAGAACTGCGCATACGGGAAAACAATCCCTATCTGAAAGCCGTAACACCTTCTGATATGGACAAGAAGCTGCGGCTATACAATCAGTCCCTGTCCGAACCGTTCAAAGAAATCACCGAAGAAGACTACTATGAGCTGCTGGATGTACTGCCACCCTTGCGCATGAGACAAAACTCGTTCTTTGTGGGAGAACCGTATTACGGAAATATGTACTCTTTCTGCTTTACCCGTCAAGGAAGATATTTCAAGGGCCTGCGCTCCGTACTTACTCCGCAATCCGAACTGGACAATCAGATAGACCGTCACATGGAAATCATCAACCGGAAAGCCGTGATTTCAAAAGAGGAAACAAGCAAAACAATCAGCGGAACCAGACTCATTCCCTATTATTTTTCACTGGACGGAAAACAGTCCGTATTCATCTGCAACCTTGTCATCCAATCAGATTCCAGACAAGCAAGGACGGACATGGCGAATACCCTGAAAAGTCTTCGCCGGAACCATTATCAGTTCTATAAAGGAAAAGGACATTACGAAACTCCGGACGAACTGATAGACCATGTATCAGGAAAGAAGCTCACCCTTGTTTCGACGGACATTTCTTTCAATATCCTCCCGGCAGAATCCGCAACTTTCATCGGACACATCAAGGAGACATCAGAGGAATTTCTTTTCCGGATCTATGACCGTGAATATTTCCTGTATCTCCTAAAAAGATTGAGGACCGTGAAAAAGGAGTCCGCACAGGAACAAATAAATATCAAATCATAACATTCGGGGGAATGCGGTAGAATAATTGCCGTATTCCCTCATAAAAACAATACAAGTATGAACAAATCAAACACTCTATACTGGAAAACAGCCACAGATCCGGCTGAACGCATTGAGGTCAGACTCGTCCTGAACAGTTATATCGACAATGACAATCTGTATGTAGGACTTGAATCCCGGTCTAAGGAGAATCCGGAATGCTGGGAATCCTACACGGACATCACCGTCAACCTCAATTCCCTTCCCCCGTTCCATGCCTATGTGGACAACCGGGACTGCAACAGACATGTGCATGATTTTCTGACCAGTAACAGAATAGCAGAACCTGCCGGATTTGAATATCAGGGATTCAGAATGTTCCGCTTCAATCCTGACAGGTTGAAGGAACTCGCACCCGAACAGTTCAAGACAATCAGCGCCAAACTGCCACCACAGGATGACATGATAAAGGACATCATCTATCAGGAAAGACGTTTCCCTTTGAGAACTGTTCAAGACATTCACGGAATATATCTTGTTTCAAGCAAGGAACTGGAAGAATCTCTGATCGAAGGAGTACGGAACCTGGATGCTGCGGCATATGAACTGCTGGATGGCATCTGCCTGTTCTGCTCCACACAGGAACTGCGCTATCTTACGGATGCAGAACTGATAGAAACAATCTACGCACAATAAAAAGGAGGAACAAATATGAAAACCGGAGACATTGTATTTCTGAGACGTCCCTATAAGGGATACCGTGCCGTCGAACTGATGGAAAGACTGGAATGCCGCTGGCTGGTCAGGATTGTCGAGAGCGGTCTTGAACTGGAGGTATATGAAGATGAACTTATATCAGAATTTTAATACGAATAAAGTGTTATGGAAAAATATCAGTTTGCATTCCATTCGGAAATAATCGGCTATACCTCACCCCATATCGGCGAGGTCAGAAAAGCCATACACAGAAAAGTGGAAAAGGAAAAGTCTGCCGCCATGAAGAATGATATTGAGCTGCACATGTACAAGGTGCATGACGGCATACCGGTTCTACTTAACACCTGCTACCTGTATGATGAAAAAGGATGTATGGTACACGGAAGTATCAAGGGAACCAAGGATTATCTGCTTGAGACATGGAGATACCATACAAACAGACATTCCAAAGGTTTCAGTTCCACAAGAATCAGGCCCTGCACGACAAGCAGGGCTTTTTCGTTTGTATAACTCTTAAAATCAGGAATCATGAACCAGACATTGCAACTTACAGACTATATTCCACAGTATGTAAGCCTCTACTACGTGGACTACCGGGATGACCTTGATGAGCATGAAGACATCCAGGAGGAATGCATCCGTTCCAACAATATGGAAAAACTCTATGAAAAGGCATACGAATGGTATGAGGAACAGGAAAGCTCAAACATGCACGACTATCTGGAGGAGACAAGAAAGAACATGGAAGCGGACAATTTAGCCGGAGAGTTTGAAGAGCATGAAGATGAAATCAGGGAACTTATCTACGACCGGAACGATTCCGATCCGGTAAAGGACCTGATACGCAACTCGTCCGTCACTAATTTCTTTTATTCGCTCGGAGTGGAAATCAGCGGATATCTGACCGGTTGTTCACTGCGGGGAGAATCAGTCGCCATGGCCTGCCATAAGGTACGCCGCGCACTGCATCTGAAAAAGGGGGAGTTTGACGAGAAGATTGAAGAATTGGTAGAGAATGCCACATACGGCGGAGAACTGCGCATCTACTTCAACGCCATGTTTGACAGGCTCATCAGCAAAGACCCTGAGAACGATTTCAAGAGCATCCGTTTCCACGGGAATGTAGTGGTGGCCATTGCCGACAGCCGGAACGGTTCCGGACATCATGTACGGATTCCGCTGGACATCACATTTCCTTTCCGAAGGGAGAACCTGTTTGTCGATTCACAGGTACACTATTCCTATGCCAATGAAGTCTGCGGCATGACCAATGACTGGTGTGATTCCACAAAATGGGAAACGGGCATGATACCTTTTACCGGATCTGTCCGAAAAAGCCGGATGGCTGAATACAAGAAACAGGAAGCCGCTTACGAGCAGACATTCCGAAGCGGGAAATGCACCTTCGGTGACATGAACTACAAACGCCATCGTGACGTGCGATATTCGAATGAATATCCTGCCGGATGCAGATGCCCTCATTGCGGTACTTTCTGGATTGACTGAAAAAACATTTACCAACCAATAAATTCAAACGATATGAAAATCTGCTGTTCACAAGAGCATTACGACAAGGTCGTACAGTATGCAAAATCCATCAATGACAAGACACTGGAAAACTGTCTTGAACGTCTAAAACAATGGGAGAAGAACGAGAACCATCCATGCGAAATCGAACTCTATTACGATCATGCGCCGTATTCGTTCGGATTCTGCGAACGTTATCCGGACGGAAATACAGGCATTGTCGGAGGACTGCTGTATCATGGAAATCCGGACGAGTCCTTTGCCGTCACCATGGAACGTTTCCACGGATGGAGCATACATACCTGACATATATGCGACAGTCTGTATTGGGGAGCCTCATGCAATATGGGGTTCCCTTTTTTATGCCGCAGACATGATGACAGCATCCTCATTTCTTGCTGCAAAATAGCTGTTTGCCGCGCAACTCCCGCAAGGCGGCCCTGCCGGGCTGGTTGTCTGGAAAAAAATCATCCTCGCTTCGCTCCGGTATTTTTTTCCGCCAAGCCTTGCAGGGATGCGGGCAAACAGACAACAGGGACAACAAGAAATAAGAATGCCTGTACCTTACAGGCAGACAATGTATAACAATAAATATCAGAAGTCATGATTACAGACCAGAAGACACAGAACAGGCTTCACGCGGAGACCGGAACGGAACTGTTCTCCATCAGACAAAGGAAGGAAGCCGTCACAAGGATGCTGGACATTCTGAAAGAAACTCCGGAATACCTGCAGGTTATGAACCATATACCGGCTTATGCCATGGATGACGATACGTCAGAATGGTGGAATTCGGAAGAATCGGAAAATTTCATGAACTCACTCCTGGAAGTGATGGAAAGCTATACTCCGGACGGATACAGGTTCGGACCGAAATCCGGCACGGCCGACCTTTACGGCTACTGGGAAAGCAAGACCGGGCGGACAACCCTCTTCCATCTGCTTTTCAGTCTGGAAAGCGGATATGAATGGGGAAAAGGTCTTTCCCATGAGAAAACGGACGCATTCTACAAGGAAATAAAGAGAAATTTCATGGAGAGGGATTCGACACGGACATAACCGGCTGTACATCACAGGCCATGTATCTTGTAAAAGGAAAGACACGCCTGTACGTGCATCCGATGGAAATAAGCGGCTACTGTGAAACACTGCATATTCCACAGATTACAGCCATACTGAAAAAAGGAGGCCGTACATTCCGTCTTGTAAAGGATACGATAGCGGAAGAGGTGTATTCCTTCACCGATGAAGAAGAAATGGAATATTACCGTGCCAGATACGGAACATGCATCCACAGGAATATACTGGATGCTTTCAGCAACCGCCGGGCAGGAAAAGAGGACATACTTTCCATGATGGCATCACGGATAAATGTGGCGACGACATCACATCTGCACGGTATCGGATATGATTCGCCTGCATACAGGTTTGTGCATGAGGCATACGACAGACTGGTAAACAACGGAAAGCTGAAGGAGAATGTCCGGGAAATCGGTTGCTGCAACATCATAATGGCCATTTCAAATACCAACGCAATATGAGACTGAATTACAATGACATGCTGCTTCTGGCAATATGGGAATACAACAGGAGACAGGACGAGGATCTGACCCTGGAACTGTTTCAGGAAACATTCGGACAGGTTCCCGGCGCACATTTCCATGACAAATGGGTGCATTATTACAACAAGAACCTGCTGATGATGGCCGCCTATTTCAGGGGTGAGGAAGA